>Ga0164308_10000216_pt1 | contig 30857 bp, 23 predicted proteins | sample Whisoiple_246_MG_FD_109983 | JGI IMG/M metagenome (GOLD analysis project Ga0164308, IMG submission 109983) | Soil microbial communities amended with fresh organic matter from upstate New York, USA - Whitman soil sample_246_MG | ecosystem: Environmental > Terrestrial > Soil > Unclassified >... | reverse complement strand
TGCTTGCCCGTGTAGAACGGGTGACAGGCCGCGCAGACATCGACCTGAAGCTCGGTCTTGGTGGAGCGGGTCTCGAACTTGTTGCCACAAGCACAAGCCACTGCGACCGTGTTGTATTCCGGGTGAATGCCGTCTCTCATGGGGATCTCCAGCCTTCTCGGCTGCCTCGGCCACGCGCCGGGGTGTGCGAAAAGGACGCGGACCCTAGCTTGCGTCGGCGTTCTGGACAAGCAAGCCCGGTAGTTCGAGGACAAATCCGCCTCGAGTTCAGGGCCGCGGGCCGGAAATCGCACCACGACGGCTTTGCTCGCTGTGAAAATTATCCATTAAAATCAGACATTTATAGGCTGCTTGCCCGTGCCGGCCGGGAACTTGACCGCCGCGCTTTTTTCCTTCAAGGATCCCGCCGCAAATGATGGATCCGACGCGACGCGATACGCTCCGGCGCCTCGGGGCCCTTGGCCTCGTTGTCGGCGGTGCCGCGGCGACGGCCAAGCTGGCCTACGACCCGGGCGGTTTCGGGCTGGCGCAGGCGACTGGCGAGCGCCAAGTCAGGGACTTTCGCATCCATCACGCCGCCTCGAACAACAACGACCCGGTATTTGCGATCGCGAAGAGTAGCACCGACCCGGCAGAGCTCGTACGCCGTGCAGTCAACGCCATGGGCGGCATGCAGCGCTTCGTTTCGCGGGGCGACATCGTAGCCGTCAAGCCGAACATCGGCTGGGATCGCATGCCCGTGCACGCGGCCAACACGAACCCGCTGGTGGTGGCCGAGGTCGTGAAATTGTGTTTGGACGCGGGCGCCAAGGACGTGATCGTCACCGACGCTTCCTGCAACGAGGCCAATCGCTGCTTTCAGCGTTCGGGAATTTGGCGTGCTGCCTATGCTCTGGGCGCGAACGTGATTTTGCCCTCGGCGCACCGCTTCCGCGATCTGCGCATGAAGGGTGAGGTGCTCGATCAGTGGCCGGTGTACCTGCCGCTCGTCAACGCCGACAAGGTGATCAACGTGCCGGTGGCGAAGCATCACAACCTGTCGAAATTCACCGGCGGGATGAAGAATTGGTACGGAATTCTCGGTGGCCGTCGCAATCGGCTGCATCAGAACATCGACGTTTCGATCGCTGACTTGGCCACCTTCATGCGCCCTACGCTGACCGTGCTGGATGCCACGCGCGTCCTGCTCAGAAATGGCCCACAGGGCGGCAACATCGACGACGCGAAGGACATGCATCAAGTCATCGCTGGCTTGGATCAGGTGGCCATCGATGCCTACGGGTGTACGCTGATCGGTGAGAGGGCTACGAACGTGCGCTACCTGAAGCTCGGGCACGAACGTGGCATCGGCAGCATGTTTTGGGAACAGCTCCCGCACGTGGAGGTCTGACGTGAACGGCGGCACACCCGGCGAACTCGAACCCGGGCTCAACGGCGGCGACTTTCCGGCGCCCATTCCCTGGCTCGGCCGCGTCGGTCCAGTGGAGCCGCTGGACGCAGCCGAGACGCGTCGCTCTGCGCCACCGCAGTTGATTCAAATCCGCAAATCGAGCGCTCACGCTCTGCCCGCGTCCGCGCCCGCGCCGACGCCGGCGCCCGCTCTCTCGCCTTTGCGTAGGACGTCCGCGCCCGCCTCATTGGTCAACAGTGGTGGCCCGAGCGCCCCGACCAAACCCAAGAAAGTGGGGCCGAAGCGTCCCGGTTCCGGGATTCCAGCGCGCAAGGTGATCCGGATCTTGGTCTGGGTGCGGCGCGCCTCGCAAATCGGCTTCGTGACGTTGTTCTTGTACTTCCTGGCGCACACCGCGTTCCGCGGCACGTTCAACGCCACCGCGGGTGAACCCGTGCGCTTGCCGCTGCCCGTCGAAGGCTTCTTGCTCGCCGATCCGTTCGTGAGTGCGATGACTTTGCTCAGCACGCACACGGTGTATCGAGGCTTGGCCTGGTCACTGGTGGTGCTCGCCCTCACTCTGGTTTTTGGGCGAGTGTTTTGCGGTTGGATTTGCCCGTTCGGGACGCTGCACCACTTCTTCGGTTGGATTTTTCCGAGTCGCTACTTGCGCGGCAACAAGCGGGTCGAGTCCAACAAGACGCATTGGTGGCAAGCCGGCAAATATTACATTCTTTGGGCTTCGCTCGGCGCGGCGGTCGCGGGCAGCGCGATCGGCGGCTTGCTGGACCCGATCTGTGTCGCCGTTCGCACGATCGGCATGGGAGTGATCCCGGCGCTGCAATACTTCGGGGTGCGTTCGGCGACGGTCGTCGCCAGCAGCAACGTGCGAGTCTTGCAGAACGCGACGGACGGCGCGCAAGACGTGCTCTCGCGCACCGTGTGGACAGCCAATCAGAGCTACTTCCACCAGACCTGGTTGATCGTGTTCTTCCTGGTCGGCGTTCTGTTCATGAACCGCTTCATCCCGCGCTTTTGGTGCCGGGCGCTGTGCCCGCTGGGCGCGTTCTTGGGCGTTTTTTCGCGCTTCTCCTTGTTCGGCATGGAGAAGGATCACGCCAAATGCACGGACTGCAACCTGTGTTTGGTCAATTGCCAGGGCGCGGATAGCCCGCAGGGCGGCGTGAAGCACCGGCAGGACGAGTGCCACATGTGCTTGAACTGCGAGAACGCCTGCCCGGAGGACGTGATCAAGTTCCGCTTCCTGCCCAAGCGCACCAGCACCATCACCAAACCGGACTTACAACGCCGGACAGTGGTGGCCGCGACGGCCGCGGGCGCCGTGTGCATCCCCGGCATGCGCATCGGTAATTGGCCCGACAAGGCTTACAGCGAGAAGGTGATCCGCCCACCCGGTGCGGTGGAAGAGCGAGCGTTCCTCGAACGCTGCATCCGCTGCGCGGAGTGCATGAAGGTGTGCCCGAACAACGCGCTTCATCCAGCGTTCTTCGAAGCGGGTATCGAAGGCCTGTGGACACCGATCCTGATTCCGCGCATCGGCTACTGCGAATTTTCGTGCGTACTGTGCGGGCAGGTGTGTCCCACTGGAGCGATCCAAAAGATTACCGAAAAGCAAAAGATGGGCATCGGCCAAAAGCCGATTTCGATCGGTACGGCGATGTACGATCAGGGGCGCTGTTTGCCTTGGGCGATGGCTACGCCTTGCATCGTGTGCGAAGAATTCTGCCCGACATCACCGAAGGCGATCTGGCCCGAAGCGGTGGAAGTGCCCAAGCGGGACAGCAAATATCAAAAGGAAGGCGAACAGGCGGCCATGCTCACGGTCCAGGTGCAGCGCCCACACGTGGACCCCGGTTTGTGCGTGGGCTGCGGCGCGTGTGAGAAGGTGTGCCCGATCGTCGACAAACCGGCTGTATACGTGACCAACGCCGGCGAGACGCGCTCCAAGACCAACGTGATCTTGCTCGAGAACACTGCGTACGGTCAGTCGTGAGCGGCTGACGGCGCGCTCCCGGAGTCGCGCGCCCACATCGGCTCCCGGCGTACCGAGACAGCGTTGCCAGAGGTTGTGCCAGGCTCGAATTCGAAGAGAACTGGCACAAGTGCTACGAAGTCTGCGAAAATGCCGGCTCAGAGTCGAGGAGTCGCTGAAGCGTGGGTTGGTCGATGTTGTGGCGTATAAATTGCGTGGGGAAGGTCTGATCCATGGCTAAAGTTTGGCAGCGTTTCTGGAGTCTCATCGTCCTCGGCATGGCGGTGCTCGGTTTGGGCGCAGGTTGCGGGCGCAACGACCTGCCAATCTACGGCGGCATCGGCGTGGGTGGTGAGGGCGCATTTCCTTCGGGCGGTGTTGGGAACCGTGCCGGCTCCGGCAATAGCGGCGGCTTTGGCAACAAGGGCGGCTCGGGCAACAACGGTGGCTCTGGCAACAGCAGCGGCTCAGGCAACACCGGCGGCGTCATTACTCCTTACTGTGGTGATGGCAACTGCAACACGACCGAAACCCCGGACAGCTGCCTCATCGATTGCCACCCGACGTGCCACAACGGCAAGTGCGATTTGCAGTACGATCCGCGTATTTGCCCCGAAGATTGCGCGACTTGCGGCAACAACGCCTGCGACAACGGCTCGGATCAGATGAACGGCTGCGCGTTCGAGTGCGCTTGCGGCAACGGGCGCTGCGACGCGCAGGCCAACGAGAACGTGCGCAATTGCCCTTCGGACTGCTCACCCTGCAACAACGATGGGCGGTGCTCGGTCGTGGAATCGCCGCAGACCTGCCCGAAGGACTGCTTTTGCGGCAATGGCCAGTGCAATGCGGGTGAGACTACCTTCAATTGCTCGGTCGACTGCGGACGCTGCAACAACAACGCAGTCTGTGAAGGCGCTGAGAATCCCAAGGAATGCCCGAACGACTGCTTTTGCGGCAACGGAGTGTGTGAGCTGAACGAAAATACGTTGAGCTGCGCGACCGACTGCGGCTTGTGCAACAACAACAAGGTGTGCGAGGGCATGGAAACGCCCTGGGACTGCCCGAACGACTGCTTCTGCGGCAACGGCCGGTGCGAGCCGAACTTCAAGGAGAGCTCGGATACCTGCGCGATCGATTGCCCGGTGTGCAACAACAACGGCATCTGCGAGGCCTCGGAGTCGCCCACTGGTTGCAAGTCCGATTGCTACTGCGGCAATAAGCAGTGCGACATGCTGTTCGAGACGCAGTTCACGTGTCCGCAGGATTGCGGCGAGCCTTGCAACAACGACGGCTACTGCAATCAGGGCGAAACCCTGAAGGGCTGCCCCAACGATTGCACCTGCGGCAACGGCCAATGCGACAACCCGAAGGACGTCTACAATCAGTGCGGCCAGGAGTGCAAGAGCCTGTGCGGCAACGGCAAGTGCGACTGCTTCGCCGACTTCGTGAACGGTTGCCTGCAGCAGGATTGCCCCAATCCGGATGTTTGCAACACTCCCTGAAGCGCTGCTGACTCTCAGGAAATAGCCAGGAAGAGCGGATTCGGCCGCGTGAGCGAGCCCGACCGTTTTCGACGTAGAAGAAGACGTAGGCCTGGGGGCGAGATCTGGCTAAGCTGCCCCCAAAGCGATGACGGGAGAAGGCAGCATCTCAGCCTTGCGCGCGCAAGCAGCGCGCGTGGCAGCTTGGTTGGTCGAGAAGCAGCGCCCAGACGAGGCCGTCGCCTTGCTGAGCGCTTGGGCCGCCAATGGCCCGAGCGATCCCGAAGGTCAGCAGCTACTCGCACAGGCACTGCGCATCGACCCGGGGGCGCGCATTGCGCAGCTGGCATTCGAGCGCATGGAAGGCATGGAGGGCGACCACGCCGCGCTGGGTGAAGCCGTGGCGCGCTATGCGCCTGCCGAGCTCGCCAAGCTAGACGCGGAAATGAAGCGGCCGAGTTTTCGGCGCGCGCAGATGGGCTTCAACAACAACATCAAATTCCGCTCCACGGTCTTCCACGTGCAGACTGAAGATTCTGGGCTCGATCAACCGCACATCATCACCCACCTGTTTGCCGATGGTGGGCGCGTCATCAAGAGCCACAAGCGCGCCTACAACGAACACGTGAAGCGCCCGGACGTCGCCGAATACGTCCGCGGCCTGATGAAGGCGCAGCACCTGGAAATGGTGATGGCCCTGCGTGATGGTCGCTTCGACGGGATCATCGCGGGACGCGAGGTCGGCGGTGTTTCGCTACTGACCGAGCCGCCCACCGGACCGAAGCAACGGCCTGCGACCGGCAGCCACCAGAAGGTGGACGTTGGTACGGCGCCCGCACGCGAAACGCCACCTCCGACGCCCGCACCCGCGGCCGCGCCCGTTCCCGAGTTGGTTCAAGCGTTCGTTACGCTCCACGTCTTGCGCTCGCTGTCCGGCGGTCCCGAGCGCTACGATCCGTCCGGTACTGAAGCGTTGATTGGCTCACAGGGTGCCGTGCAGCTGCCCGGTGAGCAGTTCTGCCACCCGCGCGAAGCGCGCCTGAGCGCGCGCGACAGCCGGCTTTGGATCGAGGATTTAGCCGGGGGCAACGGCGTATTCTTGCGCATCCGCACGCCGGTCGAGCTGGAGCTCGGCGATGAGTTCGTGGTTGGCGACCAGCTCCTCCGAATCGAGAAGAACCCGATCCCAGACGACGGCCCCGATCCCGCGCCGACTTATTTCTATTCGTCGCCCAAGTGGCCTTCGTCGTTTCGCGTGCTGCAGATGTTCGAGGGCGGAGCCAACGGCTGCTGTGTGGTCGCGCGGGGCAACACGCTGCAAGTAGGCTCGGCGATCGGCGATCTCGTTTTCCCCGATGACCCGCTGGTCGGCGAACAGCACTGCCTGATCGAAGAACAAGCCGGCACGGTGGTGATCACCGATCTCGGGTCACGGACGGGCGTGTTCGTGCGCGTTCGGGGCGAGCAGGAGCTCACCCACGGTGATGAGCTGCTGATCGGCCGCACTCGCCTAGTCGTCGACTTGACGAAGAGCCGCGCCGCCTGAGACAAAATAAAAACAGCCGAGCGAGCTAGGCTCACTCGGCTGTTCAAAAGAGCGAGGTTCTTACGAACTCACTTCTTCTCTTCGGCGGCAGCGGGAGCATCCGCCGCGGGGGCGTCCGCCGCGGGGGCGTCCGTCTTGGCGCCGTCGGCCGGCTTGGTCTCAGTCGTGGCCGCCGCGCCTTCGGGAGCAGCTGCTTCGGGGGTGGCACCGCCGCCACAAGCAACAGCCAAAACGCACACGGGGACCAGAGCGAACAACTTGGAAATCGACATATTTCTGACTCCTCTTGCCAGCCCACAGAGAAGTGGGCTTGGGACGTGGTGACCAGACGCTCGACTACTAAGAAGCGGCTCACGAGAAAACCGAATTTTCGGGCCTCACTTATAAAAGGACAATGTTTTCTTGCTGTTGCAAAAAAGCCGGCCGGTGCCGATCGCCATTGTTGACGGCGTGTGAGCCGAAAACGGGCATTCTTGCGTCCTACATCTCGTGCTGCCCGACGCTGCCCCTCGCTTACGCCTGATTCCAGGCAGCGGTGCGTCGGCCGAGCCGGCCAAAAGCAGCGATTCGGGGGTGGATGACCAGCGCTTGGTCGCGCGCGCCATGCGCAGCGATCTGCTGGCCTTCGAGCTACTGTATCGAAGGCATTCCGGGTTTGCGCTGAACCTTGCAGTGCGCATCCAAGGCAGCGCGATCGACGCCGAGGACATCGTGCACGACGCCTTCTTGAAGGCGAGCGAACGCCTGAGTGAACTGCGTGACGCATCTGCCTTTCGTCCTTGGCTCGGCAGCATCGTGGTGCGTCTCGTGCGCACGCGTTTGCGCCGCAAGCGCTTGCTGCGGTCACTCGGTTTGGCCAGTGCCGAACCCATCGAGCTCGATGCGATTGCATCCCCCAACGCGGATCCAGAGAGCCGAGTGCTGCTCGCGCAGGTGTATTCACTGCTGCAGACTTTGCCCGCGGACGACCGCATCGCGTGGACGTTACGCTACGTCGACCATCATCGTCTGGAGGTCGTAGCAAAGCTCGTCGATTGCTCACTGGCTACGGCCAAGCGCCGCATTTTGCGCGCACAACGCTTCCTGACCGAGCACTTCGTGCCCGCTTTCGCGGAGGGCGAGTGATGAACCGCAGGCGCTTGCCGGAAATCTCGAAGGCTGCGCTTCGCGACTACGACTCCAGCGAGCAGTCGGTCGCAGTGTGGCGTCGGCTGAAGACCGAGTTGCGCGGTTACAAACCGCGCGAGCCCCGCTCGGCCTTGCTCTGGCTCTGCGCTCCGGCGCTGGCCGCGGTGCTGTTCGGCTCGGGGGTGTTCGTCGGTGCGCGCTTCATCCGGCCGCAGGCGCTGCCTTTCGTGCAAGCAGAGCCGCGGCTGGCGGCGGCCCCCGCTGCCGGTCCAGTGCTCGCGAAAAATACCGCTGAGCCTGAGGCTGCATTGCCCGAGACCAAAGTGCTGCGGACGCATACGCGTCGTTCGGCACGGCTCAGCGCGTCGCCCTCCGAGCCGCTCGGGTACGGTTCACTCGATACCTCCGCACACGCCGCGCCTGCGCAAGCGGCTGCGCCGGAGTGGCAACGTTTGGTCGAAATCGGCGATTTCCCCGGTGCGCGGCGTGCTCTCGACCGGCAGGGCGGTTTCGATGTGGCAATGTCGCATGCGTCGCCTTCCGAGTTGATGAGCTTGGTGGACATCGCACGCGCATCCGGCGAGCGCGGGCAGGCGATCAGCGCCCTGCGTCAAGTGCTTGCTCACGCCGAAGCACCGGAAGCGCCGCTCGCGGCCTGGACCTTGGGCAATCTCCTCGACCAAGCGGGCGATCAGCCGGGCGCCGCGCAGGCTTTTGCGCTGTATCGGCGCTTGTCTCCGACCGGTGACTTCGCCGAAGATGCAGCCGCTCGCCAAGTGGATGTGGCGCTTCGGGAGGGTAATCTCGAGCTGGTCACGCAATTGGTCGAAGACTATGCGCGCGACTTTCCCCACGGCAGACGACTCGGTGAGTTTCGCAGGGCCGAGCGCGTGCTTTCCGGACGCGAACAAGACGCGGGCACAAAAGCCGACATCGTCCACGACGATCCGGAAGACGAAGCCGACGACAGCCACGCCTCCCCTGGTGCCGCTCCGGCGCCGGTCGCGCCTGCGGGCGGCGAAGCGCGCTAGCTCGAGCTTCGGCGCGCTGCTGGCCATCAGCTGCGTGCTTTCGTGCGCGCTGTTCAGTCGAGAGGGGCGAGCGCGTAGCGAAGCGGTGTTGGTAGAAATCGGCGACAGCGCCGAATCGTTGCTCGACGCGCGCGCCACGCGGCGGCTCGTGCAACTGGAGCTGTCGGAAATCGATGTCCCTGCGGCGAGCGGCAACAAGCGTGCACGCGCGCCGCTCTTCTTTCGGGTCGTGCAGGTTGGGCCAGACATTCGCGTCGAGCTGTGGGAACGCGGTGAGTCTCACGGCGCCCGCGTGGTCTCGGGCAGCAACGCGGGCGGGCAACTCGGTGCGCGTCGGGTCGCGCTGGCCGCCGCCGAGCTGGCGCGGCGCCTGCAAAAGAAGCGGCGAATCCAGGCTGAGCGTGAACGGCTCAGCGAGCTCGCGCGCGCCGAAGAGGCGCAGCGCGAGGCGCGACGGGCTTTGGATGGTCCTTTCGCGCTGCGCTCCGGCCTGGAGGTTTCGAGCATCGGCGCGCTCTCGGGGATCCTTCTGGGGCCACGGCTGTTGGGGCAATGGACCTTGAGCAAGCGCAGCCGCGTCGAAGCAGGCTTTGCTTGGCTTGCGGGTCGTGCGCCCGCCTCCGCCAACGCTGAATGGCTCGAACTATCGCTAGCCCCGATGCAGCGCGTCTCGCTCGCCGAAGCAGTGGACCTGGATTTGGGGCTGACCGTGGCTGCCGCTTGGCTCAGGCTCGCTCGAGTTCGCGGCGTGGACGCGATTTTGGATCAAAACGAAACTTGGTCGGCTCGCGCAGCAGCCGTGGTGCGAATCGAGCCTCGCTTGAGTCGGCAAGTGCGGCTGAGCCTCGGCGCCGAGGCCGGTCTCTTGCTGAGGGAGGTTCGATTCCAATCGCTGACTGGCAGCGCCGAGCGCCTGCACGGCGCTTGGCTCGGGCTCGGACTCGGCGTGGTTTTCACCCCGCGCTGAGCGCTGTCAATCGCCGGAAGCGATTCCAAACAGGGCCTCGCGCGCGGCGCGCGTGAAGCTGACCAAGCGTCCTTCGATGCGGAAAGGCAATTGGCTTTCGGCCAAGCGCTTGCAACCGCGCACCTTCACCTGCACCGCTAGTTCACCGTGCTTCAGGCTCAAGGTCGAGCCCGGCGGTGAGGCAACGCTCGAGCGCACGACTACGTAGTCGCCCGCGTTTTCTACGATCGCGGCGTCGCCGCCGCGCACGATGGTCAGCGCAACGTTCATCCCTTCCGCCCTCGTTGCATAGCCGCGCGTGCCTCCTTCAGGCCGTCTTTCTCGCGCAAGCTATGGCGCTTGTCGTAATCCTTTTTGCCGCGCGCCAGTGAAATCTCGACTTTTGCGCGGTTATTTTTGAAATAGCACTTGGTGACGACAATCGTCATGCCCTCGCGGTGCACGCCCTCGCGCAGGCGCTCGATCTGGGCCTCGTGCAGCAGCAACTTACGCGTACGCAGCTCTTCGTGCGCGAAGGCTGCGTGCTTGAGGGTGGCGATGCGCATGCCTTTGACCCACGCTTCACCGCGACGGTCGAGCTCCACCCAAGCTTCGACTAAATTGGCCGGGCCTTCGCGCAGTGCGCGCACCTCGCTGCCCATCAAAACCAAGCCGGCCTCGAGGGTTTCGCCGAGCGTGTAGTCGAAGGTGGCACGGCGATTCTTGGAGACCAGTCGATCGCCCTGGTCTTGTTTTTTCTTCTGTGCGGCCATGGCGCGGGGCGAGCACTATGCCGTGCGCAGGCGAAGGTGCAACTTCGCCCTTCCGCGTAGCCACTTTTCGGCACAGGATGAAGCCATGGCATTCTTACCCGAGAGCCGATCGGGCCTTATTTTAGCTATTTTTGCCCTCACTTGCGGCGGGTGCGGGGCAAGCAGCGCGGAGGATGGGGGCAGCACCCCGGCCAGTGCCGGTAAATCGAGCGGCGCTGGTGCACCGGGCACTGGCGGCACGAGCGGTGTGGACACCGACGCAGGGGGCGGGACGCTTTCTGCAAATGCCGGCGATCCCTCCGTCAGCGGCGGCGCTGCTGCAGCAGCAGCGGGCCCTGGCTCCGCGGGCGCGCCGAGCGCAGCAGGCACGGGTTCGGGCGCGGGCGGTGCGAATGTGATCCCGACCGTCCCGTACGTGTACGTGGGCAGCACCAACGGACAAATCTCGATTTTCACGCTCGATGCAGCGCTCGGCAAGCTGACGCTCGTAAAGAGCGTGGCTGCGGGGAACTATCCCTCGTACCTCGCCTTCGATCCGATGTTTGCGCATCTCTATGCAGTGAACGAGCCGGACGGGAAGGTCGCCTGCTTCGCCGTCGACTCCAAGACGGGCGATCTCACGTTCCTGAATCGAGTGGACTCGGGCGGCGCCGGGCCGGCATTCCTTTCCGTCGATCATTCGGGAAAATACCTGCTGGTCGCCAACTATGAAGCTGGCACCACCCGGGTATCTCCGCTGCGCGCCGATGGCAGCGTAGGTCCGCCCAGTGACGACAAGTCACCAGGCAAAAACTCGCACATGATCGTGACCGATCCGGGCAACCAGTTCGCCTTCGTGGTCAACAAGGGCTCCGACACGATCAGCCAATACGCCTTCAACCCCGCAACTGGCACGCTGTCGCCCAACGACGTCCCATCGGTAGTCACGCCCGCAGGCTCGGGCCCGCGCCACCTCGCGTTTCACCCGAATGGTAAGTACGCCTACCTCATCGCCGAGAACGCCGACACGCTCTCTGCGTACGCCTACGATCCCAAGCTCGGCCGGCTGACATTTCTGGAGAGCAAGTCGACGTTGCCAGCCGGCGAAAACGGCGACTCGAATACCTGCGCAGAGGTGGTCGTCGCCCCTTCCGGAAAGTTCGTTTACGGCTCGAACCGCGGGCACGACAGCATTGCCAGGTTTTCGATCGACACTGCCACCGGCAAGCTCACCTTCATCGACACGACTCCGTCCGGGGGCAACGTACCGCGTAGCTTTACGATCTCGCGAGACGGCGAGCTGATGCTGGTAGCCAACGAGTCGGGCAACGTGACGTCATTTTCGGTCGACACCAAGACGGGCGCCCTGACCACCCTGCTCAGCTTGAACGTGCCGCAAAAGCCGCAATTCGTCGGCATCGCGGACTTGCCGCTTTAGTGCCTGTTCGTTGGGTCTGCCGCCGAAGCCAACATGAATAGCGCGATGCTCTGGACGGGCGGCAAGGACTGCGCGCTCGCGCTTCATCGCAGCGCCGGGTCCGTGCGTGAGCTCGTCACTTTCGTGCCGCCCGACGCCCACTTTCAAGCTCACGATCTGGAGCTCATGGCTTGGCAGGCTCGCGCGCTCGGTTTGCCGCATCACCGAGTCGAGGTCGACGTTCCGTATCGGGAGGGCTATCAGCGCGCCCTCGCCGAGCTGCTGGCTTCCGGCATCGAGTGCGTGGTGACCGGTGACATCGCACCGGTCGACGGCCAGCCCAATTTCATCGCTAGCTGCGCCGAGCGCGTCGGCATGAAAGTGGCCTTGCCGCTGTGGGGGGTCGACCGGCTAGTCCACCTGCAGGAAATCATCGCGCTCGGCTTCGACGTGCTGCTCACGTTCGTGAACGAGCCGTGGCTCGATGCGTCTTGGGTTGGCCGACACTTGGACGCTTCTGCGCTGGCGGAACTCGCCGAACTGAGTCGCCAAAATGGGCTCGACCCAGCCGGTGAAAACGGCGAGTACCACTCGATGGTGCTCGGCGGCCCGGGGTGGCACTCGGCGCTCCAAGTCACCGGGCGCACACTCAGCGCGCCGCCACGACATCGACTCGAGCTCACTGGAATCCGCGCTCGCTCCCTCTAGTGCCGTCGTTGCGGCGCCGGAACAGCGGCCCGGCCGAGTTGGTGTGTGGAATGGTCGGAGCGCAAAGCTTGGCGTTGCGGGCTTTTGTGGTGATTGGCCATCGCCGTAGTTAAGGTCGGTAGTCCCGTCACTCGGCTCCGTGCAATGCCCAACATCGACGAAACACTGGTGGCCGAAAGCGCCGACTTCATCGAGCCCATGTCGAGCACGGCCGCCACCGAGCCCGTCGACATCGGGGAGGACCTGATCGGCCTCACCTTGAACGACACCTACGTGCCGGAACGCATCCTGGGCGAAGGCGGAATGGGGCGTGTTTACCTGGCACGACACACGCGGATTCGACAGAAGCGCGTCGCCGTGAAGGTGCTGCATCCGGAGTACTTCCTCAACGCCAACGTCTTGGCGCGCTTCCAGCGAGAGGCGGAGACTGCGGCCGCGATTTCACACCCCAACGTGGTCACCGTGCTCGACGTCGATCGCACTCCGCACGGCTTGCCTTATCTAGTCACCGAGTATCTGGATGGCATCGACCTGTCCGAGCAGCTCAAATCCCAAGGCAAGTTCGCGGCTGTAAGCGCGGTGCACATCGCTCGCCAATTGTGTCGCGGGCTCGCCGCGGCGCATAAAAGCCAGGTCATTCACCGTGACGTGAAGCCACAGAATATCTTCCTGGTCGGAGACTTTGCGCGCGGAGTGCCCGAGCGCCCAACGATCAAAGTGCTCGACTTCGGGCTGTCGCGCTTCTCCGACGGCTCCGAGAGCCAGCTGACTCAAGCCGGTTGCATCATGGGCACGCCAGCGTACATGGCGCCCGAGCAGGCGCGCGGGCAGCAGGTCGATCATCGCACGGACGTGTACGGTGCGGGGGTCGTGCTGTACACCATGCTGACCGGTCGACCACCGTTCGAAGGCGAAACACCTCAGGCGACCGTGCTGGCTGCGATGAATGCCGAACCCCCGCGCCCGCGCTCGGTGGAACCGAGCATTCCGCCGCACTTGGAGCTGATCATCGAACGGGCAATGGCTCGCGAGCCTGCCGAACGCTATCAAGACATGAGCGCTTTCGAGCAAGCGCTCGGCGCTTTCGAAGCCGAGAGCCTGGCCCGTCCAATCGAGTCGATCCCTCCGCCGGTGCCGACCAAGCAAGATCCGAGCGCGCGGCGCTCGCGACGCGATACGGACGCGGACGTGCTCGCGGCGCGGCCACGGCTGGCGCTGTTCACGCTAGCGGCGGCAGTGCTGATGATCTCGAGCGCGATCAGCGCGATTTCGGGCGTCGAGTACGCGACCCACTATCGCTTCAGCAGAGTGGAGCTCGAGCTACTCTCGCTGGGCATCGTCGGCAGCTCGTTGACTCCGGCTTTGCTGTGGGTGCTGCGCGTGCGCAGGACCGTTTGGGAGAATAGCAGTCGCGTGCTGGCGCTCCTCGGTCAAGTGCGCGCGGCAGTGATCGCGGGCGTCGCTACCTATGGGCTCGCTTTCCTCACGCTGCACGTGATTGACGACTTTGGCGTGCGTTTGAGTGGCGGACTGCCCGCGATGGGCGCCACCTGGCCGGGTTGGAGCCTGCTCTTGCCCGTGGCAGCGCTGAACGCCTCGATCAGCATCGTCTGGCTTCGGCGGCTGGCGGCGATCCGTTCCGGTTGGCGGCGGCGCCTGGCGTTGAGCCTGGTCTCGGCGCTCGGTCTCTTCGTTTTTTCAGCTTTGGTGGCGGGCGGACTGTGGTGGCGCCATCGCTTCGGCTGAATGAGTGTGGCCGATGCCACCGCGTTCGCAAACGTTTACGGGACCCACAGCGCCGTTCTTTCAGCACTAGCGGCGAATTCACGTGCCATCGTCGAGAACGCGAGAGCACGGCAAATAGATGGCATTTCTACGGGAGGGGCGGACTGGAATCGGTTCCAGAATTTGCTATTGTTGCAGCATGACTTGCCATCGCCTTTGGTCCTCGCGTCTCGAACTTCCCGGTGCGCTCGCGGCTCTCGCCTTGTTCGGAACGCTGGCCAGTTGCGACAGCGGTGCGTCATCCGAAGACGACGCTGCGCCGCCGCCAGCCACGGTGCTGCCCAGCTTGTTCGGGGCGCCCGTGCAGAGCGGCAGCGGCACCACCTCGGAGCAGTACACGAAGAGCGACGTCAAGCGTAACGACGTCAATTATTTCTTCATGGCCAATGGCTGGGGGCCGAAGTTTCAGTCCCAAACCATCACCTGGAACGGCACGTCCTTCACCGTCGACAACATGCAGGGCGCGCGCGGCGACAACTACGAGCCCGCCACTTACCCGACCGTGTTTTGTGGGATGTATTCCGACTCGCGCTCGGGTGAGTGCGGCTTGCCGAGGTCGATCGCGAGCATCCAGTCGCTGCGCACCGGCTGGCGCTGGAGCGCCAACGGCAATACCGGCTCGTACAACGCGGCCTACGACATCTGGCTTTCGACCACCTCGGACATGACGGGCTTCAGCGCCTACCTGATGGTCTGGCTGCGTGACCCGTCCGGGGCGCAACCTGCTGGCATGCGCAAGTTCTCCGCCGTCGAGGTCAAGAACGCACCAGGCCCTTGGAACATCTGGGCCGGCACGGTCAACAACAAACCGATCGTCAACTACGTCCGCGCCGAAGGGTACGACTCACCGGCGCTCGAGATGGACGTGATGGATTTCGTGCGCGACGCGGCCGCGCGCAAGCTCGACTTGCCAGGCAGCACCATCCTCAGCGTGGCGGTCGGCTTCGAGATCTGGAGCGGGCCGATCACCAATCTCCAATCCAACGACTTTTACGTGCAAGTGCAAGCCCAGTGACGCACATTTGCTGAGCGGCGGATTCGGGCTGGCGGATCCTGACTTCTGCCCCAGACTGTCGTCCCCTGAATGCTACCGACGATCCTGGAGGGCGCTGAAACCCACAACCTGAAGGGCATCGATCTGGAGCTCGTGCCGGGCCAGGTGGTGGTCGTTACCGGCGTGTCCGGAGCGGGCAAGAGCAGCCTCGCCATGGACACGCTGTACGCCGAAGGTCAGCGGCGCTTCGTGGAGAGCTTCAGCCCCTACGCGCGCCAGTTCTTGGAGCGCTTGGAGCGGCCGCCGATGAAGCGTCTCGAGCCCATCCCCGCCGGCATCGCCGTCGATCGTCGCGCGCCGATCAAGAGCTCGCGCTCGACGATCGCGACGATGGCGGATTTGGAGCCGTACCTGTCCGCGCTGTTCCTGCGTGAAGCAAAGCCCGTGTGCCCGGAGCACGGTTTCGAAGCGCGCGAACTCAGCGTGGTGAGCGCGGCCCGCAGCGCCGCCGAGAGCCTCGGCAATGCACGCGCCGTGGTGACTTATCCGGTGCGCGTCTCGGGCACGGAAGCCTATTTGGAGGTCCGTGAAGGCTTGCTGCGGGACGGCTATCGCCGCGCTTGGCTGGGCGGCAAGACCGAAGAGCTGGATTCGATCAAACCATCGCAGGTGCTCGAGAGCGGCGCGCTGGAGGTGATCGTCGATCGCGTGGGCGCCGGCACCGACCAAAAAAGGCTTGCTCAGGGCATCGAGACGGCTTGGGCGCGCTCAGCGGGCATGGCTCACATCCATACCGACAGCGCGCGCATTCGACTCCAGCGCGGGCTTGCCTGTCCGGAATGTAGTCGGGAGCTTCTGCCCGCGCGCCCGGGCTTGTTCTCGTACGAATCTCCGCTCGGAGCGTGTCCCGCGTGCCGCGGCTTCGGGCGCACGCTGGGCGTGGATATCGCGAAAGTGATTCCGGACGAATCACGCAGCATCGACAAGGGGGCGATTCGACCCTGGCGCGGCGCCTCCACCAAGTGGGAGCGGGCAGAGATCGCCAAGCTCTGTCGCCGTCATGGCATCCCGCTGGACAAGCCGTGGTCGATGCTCTCGGCCTCGCACAAGAAGATCGTGCTCGAGGGCGATGGCGGCTGGAGCAAGGGCACGTTCCCCGGGGTGATCGGCTGGTTCAAGTGGCTCGAGACCAAGACGTACAAGATGCACGTGCGTGTGCTGCTCGCGCGCTATCGCTCGTATGATCAGTGCCACGCCTGCCACGGCAAACGACTCAATCCCACCGCGCTCAGTTATCGCGTGGCTGGCATCAGCTTGGCAGACTTTCACGCGCTCGAGATCGCGGAAGCCAAGCGCCAAGTCGGCCTGCTGAAGACGCACAGCGCGCAGGGCGAACTGGCGCGAAAAGAGCTGGAAAGTCGCTTGGGCTATTTGGATCGCGTAGGACTCGGCTACCTCACGCTCGATCGTCAAGCGCGCACTCTGTCTGGCGGCGAGGCGCAGCGCGTCACGCTCACCGCAGCGCTCGGGACTTCGCTGTGCGGCGCGCTGTTCGTGCTCGATGAACCCACCGTCGGTTTGCACCCGACCGACGTGGAGCCGCTGAACGCGATTTTGCGCGAGCTCGCTCAGCGCGACAACCTGGTGCTCGTCGTCGAGCACGACCCGGCGGTGATTCGCGGCGCGGATCGCGTCATTGAGCTCGGCCCAGGGGCGGGCAGTGACGGCGGGCGCATCGTCAAAGACGCGCCGCCCCACGCGTTCGCCAGCGCCGACACCGCGACCGGGCGGGCGCTCGGAGCGAGCGGCTCCGTACACCGAGAGCCCCGTAAGCCCACTGGCTTTCTGTCGATCAAGGCGGCGAGCGCCAACAACCTGCGCGCGATCGACGTGCAGCTACCGCTCGGTCTGTTGTGCGCCGTGACCGGTCCGAGCGGCTCGGGCAAAAGCACCCTGGCGGTCGACATCGTGTATCGCACTTTGGCTCGCAAACTGGGCGACTTCGACGAAGAAGCCCCCGGTGCCTGCGCTGGGATGGACGGCACGTCCGCGGTGAAATCCGTGACTTTGGTCGATCAATCCCCGCTCGGACGAACGTCGCGGGGAAACGCCGCGACGTACACCAAGGCTTGGGATTTGGTGCGTGCAATGTATGCGAAAGAGCCGAGCGCACTCGCGCTCGGACTCACGCCCTCCGACTTTTCGTTCAATGTCGACGGTGGCCGTTGCGAGGCGTGCTCCGGTGAAGGTTTCGAAACGGTCGAGATGCAATTCTTGGCGGACGTCCGTCTGGTGTGTCCAGCCTGCCGCGGGCGCCGCTTCAAGGACAGCGTGCTCGGCGTTTCTCGCGCCGGGGTGAGCGTCGCGGATGTGCTGGAGATGACCGTCACTCGTGCACTCGCGCATTTTGCCGCCGAGGTCGGCGTCCAGCGCGCGCTGGGTCCAGTGGAGAAACTCGGGCTCGGCTATTTGCGGCTCGGACAACCTCTGTCTACGTTGTCCGGCGGCGAGGCGCAGCGCCTGAAGTTGGCGCGCGCGCTGGGTGAAAAGCATCAAGGGGCGCTGCTCGTCCTGGATGAACCGAGTGCCGGCTTGCATGCCGATGAAGTGGCGCGGGTACTCGCTGCGCTCGCCGTGATCGTCGATGCCGGCGGTAGCGTGATCGTCGTGGAGCACGACCTGGATCTGATCGCCAACGCGGACTACGTGCTGGATTTGGGCCCCAATGCCGGTGTCGGCGGTGGGCTTCTGGTGGCCCACGGCGCGCCGCGCGAGCTGGCTCTGGTGCCTGGTTCGCGCACGGGACGTGCACTCGCGGAGTATTTCGAGACTCGGGAGGCGAAGAAGCCTGTTCAGGTCGGGGGAGCCCGGAGCAAACGTGCCGTCGCTGTGAAATCCAGCGCCGCCAGCCCGCGCAGGGAGTCCAACCTGGTCGTTTCGCGCGCGAGAGAGCACAACTTGCACGACGTGAGCGTCAAGATCCCTCACGGTGCGCTCACCGTAGTGACCGGCCCGAGTGGTTCCGGCAAAAGCACCCTCGCATTCGACGTCGTATTCGCCGAAGGTCAGCGCCGCTTTCTGGAAACATTGACGCCCTACGCTCGTCAGTTCCTCCCCACCATGCCACGTCCGGACGTCGACAGCGTGACCGGCGTGCCACCGAGCATCGCGCTCGAGCAACGCACGTCACGTGCCGGCGGAAAGTCGACGGTCGCAACCGTGACCGAAGTCGCGCACTACCTGCGTCTGTTGTACGCCAAGCTCGGCGTCGCTCATTGTCCGACCCACGACACGCCCATCTTGCGCACCAGCCCTGCGGCAATCCTCGAGCAGATACGCAGTCAGCGGGCAAAGGTCACGCTGCTAGCGCCCGCGGTCCAGGCGCGCAAGGGCACGTATTTGGACGTGTTTTCCGCCGCGGCGCGCGACGGCATCGAGTCTGCTTACGCCGATGGCGCGCTCGTCTCCAACGACGATCCGCCGCGTTTGGTGCGGAGCCGTGAGCACACCATCGACCTGGTGATCGCCGCAGACGTCGAAGCCAAGAAGATCTCCGACGCTGACTTTACGCGCGCGCTCCGCTGGGGCAACGGCGCGGTCAAGCTGCGCGTGGCCGGCAAAGACACGCTGCACTCGACCCTCAGCGCTTGTCCCAAGTGCGGCTTCTCGGTGCCCGAACTCGATCCGCGCTGGTTCTCGTTCGCGACCAAGCAGGGCCGCTGCGAGACGTGCGAGGGGAACGGCGTGATCGTCGAAGAACCGAAGCGCGGTCGAAAGAAGCAAATCGAGGCCGAGGCCGTCGCCGAGCCGTGTCCCGATTGTCACGGCGCGCGCCTCTCGCCCATTCCGCGTGCGGTGCGAATTTCCGATGAGCGCTACCACGAGCTCTCGGCGCGTTCGATCGACGGCGCGAGTGAGCGCGTGCAGAAGCTCAAGTTTTCGAGCGAGCAGCTGCCGATTGCCAAGCCGATCTTGGCCGAGCTGCGACGTCGGCTGGACTTTTTGCGCGACGTCGGGCTCGGTTACCTTTCATTGGATCGGGCAGCGCACACGCTTTCCGGCGGTGAAATGCAGCGCCTTCGGCTCGCGGCACAGCTCGGCGCGGGCCTCACCGGCGCGCTCTACGTGCTCGACGAGCCGACCATTGGCCTGCACCCGCGCGATACCGGGCGCTTGCTGAGCAACCTGCGAAACCTAGTCGACCTGGGGTCGACCGTGCTCGTCGTCGAGCACGACACCGAGACCATCCGCGCCGCGGATCACCTGATCGACCTGGGTCCGGGTGGTGGTTCACGTGGCGGTCGTGTGATGGCCGAAGGCACGCCGAAGCAGGTGCTGGCCATTGCGGAATCACCGACCGGCCGCGCGCTCGCTGCTGCGCCCGTGCTGCGCGCGTCGAAGCCCATCGACCGCGCAGCCCAGCAATTGGTTTTGGCTGGTGCTACGCACAACAATTTGAAAAACGTCGAGTTGAGCATTCCGCTGGGCTCGTTCACGGTGGTGGCAGGCGTCAGCGGCTCGGGCAAGAGCACGCTCATTCGACACGTACTCTTGCCGGCGTTGCGCGAGAAGCTGAAGCTCGTGACCGAGGCGCCGGGCAGCTACGAGAGCCTGCGCGGCCATCAAGGCCTGGTGCGCGCCGTGGCCGTCGATCAATCGCCAATCGGTCGTACACCCCGCTCGACGCCAGCCACGTTCCTGGGCATCTGGGATGCGATCCGTAAGCTGTTCGCAGCCAGCAACGAAGCGAAAATGGCAGGCTTTGCTGCGACTCGGTTTTCGTTCAACAGTAAGGGCGGCGGGCAGTGTCCGACCTGTGAGGGGCAGGGCGCCGTCACGCACGAGATGAGCTTCTTGCCCGACGTAGTGACGCCGTGCCCGACCTGCAATGGCCTGCGCTTCGAACCACAGACCCTGGAGATCAAGTATCTCGGGCGCTCGATCGGAGAGGTGCTCTTGCTCACGGCCGAGGAAGCCGTCGAGCTCTTCGCCAACCATCCGACTATCTCGGCGCCCCTGCAAACGCTGGCCGATCTCGGCGCTGGTTATATCACCCTGGGTCAGGGCTCTCACACTCTGTCGGGCGGTGAGGCTCAACGACTCAAGCTCGCGGCCGAGCTCACCGCCACGCGCCGCCACGAAAAGACGCTGTACGTGCTGGACGAGCCGACTACGGGCCTGCACATCGCGGACGTAGCCAAGCTGATGAGCGTACTCGGTCGACTGGTCGAGCGGGGCGATACGCTGGTGGTGATCGAACACCATCCGCAAGTGATCGCCGGTGCCGACTACCTGGTGGAATTAGGACCGGAAGGCGGCGCACAGGGCGGCAGGATCGTGGCAGCGGGCAGCCCCGCCAAGGTTGCCAAAGGTAAGACCGCGACGGCCGCGGTAGTGCGCGCGCTGCTCGGTTGAGCTCAGCCGCGTTCGACGACCACGCGAGACATCACCGCGGTCGGGTCAGCTCCGGCTGCCCCGCGCGACACGCGATCGAGCAGCGCCAAATGCGCGTCGCAGCGGAGCACGCTCAGGTCCGGAGCCGCGCAGGCTGGCCGCGCGTAGCGCGCGCCGAAGCTTTGGATTCGGCGGTTGGCAGTTGCCAGCTGCTCACGGCTGACCGTCCCACTCTCGACCGCATGGATCACCGCGTCGATAGCGCGATGCGCGAGCTCGGCAGTATGACAACACAGGAACTGATCCACGCCTGCGTCCAGACCCCGCACTACCGTCTCTTCTACGGCATAGTGATCGGCGATCGCGCGCATCTCCAGATCGTCGGTGACGACCAGGCCGTCGTAGCGCAGCTGCTCACGCAGCAAGCGGTGCAACACGGCACGACTCATGGTTGCCGGATACAGCGGATCGAGGGGCTCGAAGACGACGTGTGCGGTCATCAGCGCCGGGATCCCGGCCTCGACGGCGGCCGCGAACGGGCGAAGTTCGACCTGCTGCAAACGCTGCAGCGAATGTGACAAGCGCGGCAGTGCAAGGTGTGAATCTTGCTGAGTGTCGCCGTGGCCTGGGAAGTGCTTGCCGCACGCTGCGATGCCCACGCTCTCCAAGCCCTGAGCCAAAGCGATCGCGAGTTCACTGACGAGTTCGGGGGTACGAGCGAATGAGCGAGAGCCGATCACGGGGTTGTCCGGATTGGTGTCGATATCGAGCACGGGGGCATAGTTCAGGTCGAAGCCGACCGCGCGCAGCTCGCGGCCGATCAAGGCGCCGACCTCGCGCGCAAGCGGAGCGCTACGAGTCTCTCCCAGAGCGCGCATGGTGGGCAGCTCGCTGAAGCCTCGTCTTAGGCGCTGAACCTTACCGCCCTCTTGGTCGAGCGCGATCACGATCGGTCTGCCGGCAGCGAGTTTGATCGCGAGGGTGGTGGCCGCCACCTCTGCCGGCTCTCCGACATTGCGCGAAAAGACGACCACGCCGCTCACTCCGCGCCGTAGAAGCAGGTTCAGATCGGCGCTGACTGTTTGGCCATGAAAGCCGACGGTGAACAGTCTGGCCGCTTGCGTCTCGAGCTCGGATGCCATGGCGCGATTCAAGCTCAACCGCGCTCGCGGCGCATCTCTTCCAGCTGCGCCAGCGCCCGCGCCAGCGAAACCTTTCCGCCTTGCCCGGCGAAGGCCACGGGCACGCGAGCGTCGCGCGCGGCCGCGACGACCGGCTCGGTATGCTTGTGGGAGACGATCCGGTCCAAGATCACCACTCCACTGACGCGACCCTGTCGGATCCGCTGCGGTAGATTGCCGACGGCGTGCACGCCGTCCCGCTCGGTATCGATCCACTCGGTGTCCGTGGCCACTTCGGGCGGAAGGGCTGCCGACTTTTCACGCCCCGAGAGTGCGCCGATGATCACCAGCTTGCCCGAGTGCGTTCGCGCGCTGGTTTTCGCCGCAGCGTCGCGCTCCGATACCGGCTCCGGCTCGGGCTCCCGTGAACTTGCCGGAGCTCGCGTGAGCGCCGCGAGCTCCGGCAAGTTTGCTACGGCACGGGACAGCTTCAGCGCGGCCTCGCTGGCGCGCTCTTGGCGAACCGGCTGCTTGAGCGCGTGTTCGGTCGCGAACGACTCGGCAATTTCGAACTCCAGGGCGCGCTCGTAGCCGCGTAGCGCGTGTTCCAGCGTTGCGATGCGTTCGGCGACTTCACTCCGCTTGGCGTTCAGCGCCGCGCGCACGGATTCCACGACGTCATCGAAAGCGGAGGGGGCCATCGGGACGCAGCTTGCCCGCGCGTCCGACGCAAGTCGAGCTCGCGAGCAAATACCCAGTGACCGCTGCGGCTAAAGAAATCTTTCGGAGCTGCCGGGTGCTCGCTGCAGCTGAAAGGTGAGCGCCACGCCGGGCCAGTCGGCGTGGGCTGGGCGAAGCTGGAAACAAGGCTGTGGCTGAGCTAGTATCGGAGCGTGCGGGGGAAAGCGTGCATTCAGAGCCAGCTCTGTGCGGCACCGGGATGCAGGAAAGCTCACGGCGGTCGCCAAAGAAAGGGTGCCAATGTCCATCGCTATTGCCGAGATTCCAAGCGTCCTCTTGTTGTCATGCTTGCTCGTCACATGCGCCGAGCAGCCTGCCGATGCAGCCAAAACGAGCAACGACGCCGCGGCGGCCGCCACGGCCGAGACTCCTGAGCCCTCCGAGCACGATGCACCCGCGGCGGTCGGCGCGGGTGAATCGTGCGCGGATGTTGCGTGTCAGTCGAACAGCGACTGCTGCAAAGGCTACGTGTGCGGATTCGATCCGGAACGCAGCCGCGTGCAGCGTTATTGCCTGGGCCAATGAGGCCGGGCTCGGAAGCCCCCTGCGCCGATGGCCGGGGGCTTGCGACTGAATCGAAGCTGAGTGTTCACCAGCTGATCGAATCGACGTACGCGCTTCCGCTCACCGTGCCATTGAGCGAAAACTGCACACCGAGTTCGAACAGAGCGCTGGCATTTGCCGGGACTTGGACGACCAGCGTATTCCAACTGCCCGCCTGCAAGCTGGCAGCGGTTTGCCAGGTGCCCGTCCACAGCCAGCCACCGGCCCCGTCTTGGACGATATAGGGCTGGATCGCGCTCACGACCGAGCCGCTCGGCAGCCAAACGTGAAAGCTGACGCTCTTACCGGGGCTGACACTCGGCGAAGCGACCTTGACGGTCGCGGTTCCCGAGCCGCTCAGGTTGACCTTCAATGAGCCGCTGCCGGAGAAGGCACGCTCGCTGGAGTTCGTGACCGAGGTCAAGCTGCCGCTGCCTTGCCAGCCTTGAGTGCTGCTCTCGAAAGCGTATTGCGCGCCGTCGCCCGTGTTTGCAGCATAGAGCTGAGAGCTTGCGATGGCTTGCTTCGTTTCGCAGCTGCTCGACCAGAGTAAGCGCGCCGTGGCGCCGCCGGTTGCTTCGTAGTACTCGAGCTTCAGATCGTACTTCTGGCCTGCGTTGAGCGTGAGGCTCGCGCTGTTCTCGGTCGTGCCGTGATTGGTCCAGTTGTCGATCAACAGCTGCCCGTTGACCCACAATCGCACGCCGTCATCCGACACCGTATAGAAGGTGGTAGGCCCGGTGAAGCGCGGGCTCACTTGACCGGTCCAACGGGTCGAGAAGCCGTCTGCCGGCAGAGCAGGGCTAGGCGCGGCTGAAGCCCACGAAAAGTCGACGTTCGCATCGGTGCGGACCAGCGCGCTGCCGGTCAGCCCAGTGCTCGTGAAATACTCGCCGCGCAGGCCAGTACCCGTGCCGGTGAGCGGCGTACACGCGGGGGGCGGCGTGCCGCTGCCGGGCGCGATGGGCACACCGCCCGCGTTGAGCACCGCGCCCGCGCGGCTCTTCATGAATAGCTGACCATCACTGTAGGTGTCGTTCTGGTACGAGCTTTGGCCGCTGGTACCTGCGCCGAACAGCACACCAATCACGCCCGACTCCGCGAACTTCTGCAGATGAGCGGTGCCGTTCGCGAAGAAGTACTCCGGGCGATTGTCCTTGTAGCCTTCGGCCGAGCCGCCATTGTTCCAGACGTTCTTGTGATTGGAATTGCCGAGCGGGATCTGCCAAAGCAGCCAACGCTTGCTGGCCTTCTGGTTCCAGAGTCTCAGCCATTCCGCGTAGCGGTTGAAGCTTCGGCTGTTGATCGAGGCCGAATCACTGGCATCCCACGTGCGGTCCGAGCCCTGCACCGTGCGATAGTAGTCGGCGTCTCGGTCCAGCGGATCTCCGACCAGCACGTCGTACTGAGTGCCCGTCGAATTGGCACCCAAGCCGAGCGGCGCGAGGAATCGATACACCTTATCGACCTCGGGTCCGAGCGCATCACTGACGTTGTAAGACGCAACGTCTTTGCCACTCGCCCAGGCTGAGACGTGCAAGCCGATGATGGCGTTGCTCGCGCCCACGGCTTGCTTCAACTTCAGATACGCGAGGCCGAAGCCCGCGACGGTGTTCGGTAGCGTCGACAGCTCCGGCATGCCGCTGGCGGCAATTGCGGCATAGGCATTGGGATTGTCCGCACTCTGTTGTTCGAGGAAGCCCACCGCGTCGGCCTCGAGCAGCACCAGCGTCGGCTTTCCGAAATCCTTCACACGTTGCATCAGGATTTTGAAGTCGCCGAAGTAGGAGGCCATCGTGCTCGCGTTCTGTAACTTTTGCAGCGTTGCGGACTCACCCCCGCCCGCCTCACCGACCAGTTGGTAATATTGAATCGCAGGCAGGTAGCCTTGCTGGTCGGATTCCTTCAGATATGCCAAACCCCAAGAACCATCCTTGGCCGAATAGCCCCAGTTGTTGATCCAACCCTTGGTGAAGTAGCGGTAACGAGCGTCCCAACGCGCCCCGCTGTTCTTCATCCAGGTTTGCCCGGAGTCTTCGAACAAGCCGACGAGTAGGCGCGCGGGCAAGCCGGAAGGGACGACACCGCTCGCAGTCGACCCGGCGAGGGCCGCTGCGTTCAACTGCACGGACTCACTCGCCTCAGGAGCGCTGCCACACGCTGCGAGAGAGACGCAAAACAAACCGATCCATTGCTGAAAATGCACGCTGATTGCTCCTTGGGCTGGGTCAAATGGCGCGCGAGATTGGCACGCCATCGCTGAACGCCGGCATTGTGGCGATCGCGCGCTGGAGCGTTCGTCAGAAAACGGTCACGCGTCGCGTGTCAATTTGCCGCGAATGAGCGCTGGAGTTTCGCGCTGAAAAGCGCAAACCGCTGCGCGAGTCGCACGCAGAGCAGTAAAATTTTTTGTTGTGATTGTTGGCGCTCGCTGGGCCCAACGCGCAAGTCATGGCGCGCGCGAGGTGCGCGCGTCGCGTGCGCTGCACGGCGGTTTTCGCCGGCGACTCAGCGCAGCCGACAGGTGGCAGTGATCGCAGCGGCAAACTCTTCGACGGAGCTCGCAGTGGCGCTCGAAGTAGGTGCCGTGAAGTAGTGCGTGAGCTGCTCCAACGACGCAGGCTCCGGCGAAGCACCGCTGGCGCGCATGGCAAGAGTCGATTGAGCCGTGGTTGCGGTGCATGCAGCTTCCGGCACGAGGACAGCAATCGCTTCGGTCACGAATGCAGACCAGGCTTCGGGCGCGAGCGCGGACGAGGCATCGCCCCCCTGCGTGGCGCCCTCGAGCTGCGCGCGGCCGCGCGTCTCCGAGGTCGGCGCGGGCAGCGCGGCACCATAGTGTGCGACCAGTGCGCGCTCGGAGACGTATCGCGGAGCGCCGCGGCTCGCGAGAGCCACGATCGACAGCAGGCCCAAGGCCGAGACCACGGCTGCAACCGGCTTTCTGAAGCGAGTGAGGTGCGCGAGCTGTTCTCGGGTCGGAGGCCTGGCGTCAGGGTCGTCGAACTCGAACGACATGCCGGCGTTTGCTTGATCGGCATCATAACTGCCGAAAAAGTCCTCGTCGTCGAAGTCGGGTGCTGAATTCATCGTTTGCGAGAGCCCATTCGGGCGTCGAGCTCAAATTAGTTTAGTCACCGAGAATGGCAACCGGCAGGCACGGCTCTCCAGCGTGACATATCCTGCCGGGACGAGCTCCTGCAGGTTTCTGCGAGGTGACCGCAGCAAGCCGACGCAAGCGAAGCATCCCAAACTCGCCGCTTTGCGCGCAGCGCAGGCTGTCCCGCTACCGAAGACGTGGCAGCGATGACGCCACGGCATTGGCAACGGGTCTCAGCACTGAAAGGGCGCGCGGCTCGCCTTCGGCTCGCTCCGGGAAATCGAGCCGATCAGCTCGGCTTCACGCGGTAGCACGGCTGATAGTTGCCGCTGATCTTCATGCGCCCCTGGCGTACGAAGCTGTCCAGCAGTCGATCGAGCGGCGCGGTGATACCGGGCTCGGCCGTGATTTCGAAAGGGCCGAATTGTTTGATGCGCGCCACCGTGGCTTGTTTGATGTTGCCGGCGACGATGCCGGAGAACAGCTTTCGCAATTCGCGCGCCAAGACGAACCTTTCCTGAGCGCGGTGCAGCCGAAGCGATGCCATGTTTTCGTGATTCGGTTCGAACCGCCGCTGAAGCTCGCCGTCGACCACGAGCTCGCTGTGATAGTACATCGGCTCTTGACGCTCGAAGCGTCGAGCCGCTGCCGCTTGGTAGCCCGCGACCGCCGCGCGCGCTACATCTGCGGGAGCGTCGATGATGATTTGGTACATGCTCTGGGCTTCTTCACCCAAAGTGATGCGCACGAACTCGTCGATGGCTTCGAAATAGCCCGCCTGCTCTCGGCTGGCCGTGAGAATCATCGGCAGTTGGCAGTCGCGATTGCGCGGGTCCATCTTGAGCGCGAGCGCATACAACAGCTCTTCTGCCGTTCCTGGGCCACCAGGGAAGATGATCAAACAGTGCGCGACACGCACGAACGCTTCCAGGCGCTTCTCGATGTCCGGCAAAACCACCAGTTCGTTGACGATGGGGTTGGGCGGCTCGGCTGCGATGATCCCCGGCTCGGTGATGCCGATGAAGCGACCGGGCACACGGCGTTGCTTGGCCAGGCCCAAGTTGGCGCCCTTCATCGGCCCTTTCATCGCTCCCGGTCCACAGCCAGTGACGACGCCGAGCCGCCTCAGTCCCAACTCGTAGCCCACTTGTTTGGTGTAGTCGTACTCGGCCGACGAAATAGAGTGGCCGCCCCAACACACCGCCAGGCCCGGTTCGCCATCGAGTCGAAACAGTGAAGCGTTGCGCAGCAGTTGAAACACTGCGGAGCTCGCATCTTGCTCGCCCAGTTGTGTGCTCATCCAGATGAAGTCACGGAGCACCGCGTACAAATGCTCGCGGATGCCCTCAATCAGCTGCCCGTCCACGAACGCTCGGGCGGGAGCCTGCTTCAGCTCCAAGAGAATGCCGCGCGAGGTGGGGACGAGCGTCACCCTGAACGCGGAGTATTGGGAGAACAATTCGGCAGGGTCGTCGCTCGCGCTGCCGGTATTGAGCACCGCCAGCACGCACTGGCGAAAGAGCAGCTGGAGCGCTGTGTCGTGCGCACTCGCGTTCAGGCGCTCGAGCTCGGAGCGCGAGAGGATCGGCATGCTCGGTGGGGGCGTGATCGTGGCCTGTTCGATGATCGAGCTCATCGGTCGATGATGGTTGGACTTCCCCGACTTGTCACCCTGCTGCGCGCGAGCGCGCCCCGTTCAGCTCGTCGCATGCTTCAGCGCGCGTCCTGCCCACGTGGGGAGTCGTGCGTGGCACGGCCTGATTAGGGCTTTACTGCGCCCTCGAGCCGGGAAAGCACCGCGGACGAGGACCCGGGGACACTGCTGATCACGCCGCTGTCCGGAGGCTCGCTGCCACTCGCGGCCGCCGGTCTGTGCTTGCTCTGTTCGAGCTGGGTGAGCGTTGGCACTCGTTCGGCGCTGCCCGAAGTTTCCAAGGCGAGGTTCGAGTTGGTCACGGTGAGCTTCGCGTCGGCCGCAAAGCCAAGCTCGCGCTGCACGTTCGAAAGCTCCAAACTGAGTGTGATGAAGGGACTCGCTTGGCTCGGCAACGACGAAATGCTGAGCTGCCAGGCGGTGCGCAGGGGAGAAAGGGCGCGCTTGGGAAAGCCCGCACGAATGAAGGCCGCGGCGGCGCGGCGGTAGTGCAGAGTCGCGACCTCGGGTTGCCTCAGCTTGCGCGCGAGCTCGGCCGTGCGGTGCTGCAGCCACGGCGCACCGAGCATCAACCCAGAGGCGGTCTTGTAGGTTTCTAGCGCCTGCGCTTCTTTGCCCTCGGCACCGAGCTTCTTGGCTACCGCGATCAAGGCTTCGACTTGCTGTTGGACGGAGTCGGCTGGTTTCGGTGAATTTGCGATCACGACTGCCAATAAGCAGGGAACGTGCCCGGCCTCTCGCGCGCCCAGGGACCCGCTAACTAGCGAAAATCTCGAGGATTGCGATCGGCAGAGCGCCACGAGTTTGGCCTCGAAAGCCTGAATTGAGAATCGCATCGTCTCATCGCGAGAAGCCGGCTAAGACCACTCGCGTGCGCTGGTCACGACTGATGCTTGCGGTGGCTGGTTGCGTTGCCTGTGTGGGTTTTGCACTCGGCGCTCAGCGCAGGTTGTCGCAGGCTCACGCTCCTCCTCCTCTTCGTCTTGCCTCCGCAGGCGCTACGCACGTGGAGGGCCCCGACCCGGTGACGGCGGCGCGTGAACGGCTTTCTGAGTTCGAAGCGCTGCAGCGCAGCAAGACCGACTTCGCGCACCTGCCGCCCGCGAACCGGAGCCATGGCGCGGATCCCTATGCATTGGCCCACCTCGACGCGGCGCACTCGGTGGGTGTGCTGCGCGGCGCATCTGCGCTGGTCTTGCTCGACACACGACTGCGAGAATTGCAACGCATCGACGTGCCGGGCTCTGCAGTTACGTTGACCGTAACGGAGTCGGGCGAGTGTTGGGTCGGTGGCGAGGCGTCAGCTACTTTGCACAGGTTCCAGTTCGACGGAAAACACTTGCTTGCCGCGGGCCGACTGGCACTGCCCGGAATTCTAGGTGTCCGCGCTCTGGCCAGCGGCCCCGGGGGCTCTTTGTACGTGCTCTCCGCGCACGACGGAAAGCTGCTCACGCTCGACCCCAAACGCGCGAAGCCAATTCGCGAGGTACACCGAGTGGGGCACGGCCCGCTCGCGCTTCGACGGCTGGGCTCGCTGTTGATGGTCGATCTCCTGCTCGACCATACCGTGCTCGTCTATCGCTTGAGCGCAGACGGTCGAGTCGTCGAGGAGCGTGCGCGGGTGCACCACGACGGCCCGATCTGGGGTTTCGATGCTGCACTCACGAATGACGGACAACTGCTCTTGGCTTTGGCGGGTGTCGAAGATCACGCGCTCGACCGCAGCCAGGGATTCTTTGGCTACGTCGACTCGTTCGTGTTTTGCTACCTGCTCCCCCCGTCCGGGCCCATCCGCGCGCTCTGGCAGCGCAACGTGTCGGAGTTGGGGGTAGTCACACCCAAAGCGCCGCTGCTCTGGACGGAAGGCGAGCAGGCGCGGCTGTTCGTGACTGGCTACGGCAGCGACCGCGCGCTCGAATTTTACTTTACGCCCTCGTCGGAGGTCTCGCCTAGGGTCCAGAGCGAACCGTTCTTTCCCGGAACGAGCGCGGCCCTTCGTCTGCCATCGGGTGAGCTGGCCTTTGCCGATCCGCTGCTCGACGCGTGGCTGGTTCGTCCGACCGCGGGTGAGCGGCGCGAGCCGGCAGCAGTCGTAGCGGTGACGTCGGAACAGGCGCCGCTCGCGACGACGGAAGAGCGACTGGGCGAAGCGCTGTTCTTCACCACCTTGATGGCACCCCACAACTCGAGCGCAGGCTCCCACAGTCGCTTCAGTTGCGAGACTTGTCACTTCGAAGGCTACGTCGACGGTCGCGTGCACTACACCGGCCGCGACGACGTGCATGTGGTGACCAAGCCTTTACGCGGCTTGTTCAACAATCGTCCGCACTTCTCCCGCGCGCTCGACGCGGATCTGGCCGCGGTTTCCCACCATGAGTTTCGCGTTGCCGGCAACGGGAGCGCTGCCGACCCTTGGTTCGAGATCACAAGCGCGCACTATCCATGGCTGGAGCGGCTCGGCGTGTACGACGAGCAGCTCGGGCCGGAAGCGCTGCGGCGCGCATTGATCGCCTTTTTGATGCGCTTTTCGCACACCACCAACCCGAGCGTGGTCGGCCGGGACCACTTCAGTAGTGCGGAGCAACGTGGCGCGTCGCTGTTTCGCGAGCGCTGTGCCGGTTGCCATGCGCCACGGCTTCAGAGTGACGAGCCCCAGAGCGCGCTTGCGTTCGAAGCGTGGCCGCGAGCGATCTTTTCGGCCGAGGGCGCGATCGTCTGGGCCAGCGCGGACTACCAGAAGACGGGTGTCACGCCGTACGTGCACGAGGCCGGCACCCGCGTGCCCTCGCTGCGGCGCGCTGCCGCGAAGTGGCCGCACTTCACCAATGGCACGGCCGATACCCTGTTGGACGTGGTGCGCCGTGCGCGCTTCGATCAGAAGCGTTTCTTCCACGACGCAGCACCGGCAGACGCGACGCTGCGAGCGTTCACGCCGGACGAGGCGCGTGACATCACGGCGTTCCTCGAGCTGCTGTAGCTCGCCTACAGTTGCTGTGAAGCAGGCATCGCGTCGCTGACCGGGTCGACCGCGGAGATCACCGCCACCTGGATGTCCAAGCGTCGCGCGGAGCTAATGGGCGAACCGTCGAATTCCACGATGTGGAAGCGATCGAACACGCGTGTACCGGTGGTT
>Ga0164308_10000213_pt1 | contig 30989 bp, 26 predicted proteins | sample Whisoiple_246_MG_FD_109983 | JGI IMG/M metagenome (GOLD analysis project Ga0164308, IMG submission 109983) | Soil microbial communities amended with fresh organic matter from upstate New York, USA - Whitman soil sample_246_MG | ecosystem: Environmental > Terrestrial > Soil > Unclassified >... | reverse complement strand
GGGGTGCGGGACCACCGCGTCGTGCGAGGACACGTCCCCGCCGGGCTCCGTTCCTCACCCGCGGCGGGCGGCCTTCTCCTGTGCCTTGCGCCGTGCGACGGTGTACGTCGACCAGTCGCCCCGGTGCCGGTCGCACCGGGAGGCGTCCTTCATCGCCAGCCGTCGGCAGCGCGTGCCCTTCAGGGTGGGTGCTCCGCACCTCGACTGCGTACGAGCCATGTTCCGACCGCCCTCCGAGTCCCGTCGGCGGGGTGCCGACGGGACTCAGACTCGCCCTTGGGGGTGGTGCCGGGGAAGGCGCACCGGCCCCTTCCGGATGCGCTCCGGAGCACACGGGCGGCCGGCACCGCTCGGAGCGCCGTGTCTCCGGCTCCGGGGCGGCCGGCCGGCCGTGCGCGGGGGAGGAGCTCAGCGCCCGGACTGCAGGGCGGCCCAGGTACCGGCGCCGACGCTGCCGTCGACCGCGAGGTTCCGCGAGCTCTGGTAGTCGCGGACCGCCTTGTCCGTGTTCGTGCCGAAGGCCCCGTCGGCGGCGACGGTCCTGCCCAGCGCCGCGGTCAGTGCCCGTTGCAGCCGCTTCACCGCGTCGCCCGAGGCGCCGGTGTCCAGCGCCGGAGTGGTGCCGGCCGAGAGCAGGGCGGTCCAGGTCCTCGGGCCGACCGTGCCGTCGGCGTCGAGACCACGCGCGGTCTGGAAGGCGCGTACGGCGTTCCCGGTGGCGGTGCCGAACACGCCGTCCTCGGCGCCCGCTCGGTAGCCCTGCTGGTTGAGCAGCGTCTGGACGGCCTTCACCTGGGATCCCGTCGAGCCGCTCTTCCGGGTCGTGTACGACGCGAAGCTCAGTCCGTCGGCGGAACCGGTGGCGCCTTTGACGAGCTGCATGTAGTAGGTCCAGTTCCAGTTGGCACCCGGGTCGGTGTGGTCGTTGCCGGGTGCCTCGCTGTGCCCGATGACGTGCGAGCGGTCCTTGGGGATGCCGTACCGGTCGCACAGGTACTTCGTCAGTGCCGCCGACGAGCGGTACATCGGGTCGGTGAACCACGTCGGGTCGTCGATGAAGCCCTCGTGCTCGATACCGAGCGACGAGGCGTTGGCGCTCTTGGCGTGGTACGCGGTGTCCTTGTCCCGCACCATCTGGGTGACCTGGCCGTCCGAGGAACGGACCACGTAGTGGGAGCTGACCTTCGAGGTGGCGTTCTGGAACCAGCTGATGGTCCCGGCGTACGAGCCCTGGGTGACGTGGATGACCACCTTGTCCACCGTCGCCGTGCGGCCCGTCGCGAAGTTTGCGGAGTTGGCGGCCACCCAGAGGGCCGGCGGGTAGTCCGGGCTCTGGGCGGTGATGTCGGCCTTCGCGAAGGGGCCCTTCTCGGGGGAGACCGGCCGGGAGGTGACCGAGACCTGTTCGCCCCCCGCCACGGTGGCCCGCAGCCCCTCCGCGAGGAAGGTGTAGACCGTGTCCGCGTAGAGCGCGGCGACCGCGCCCTCGGCTCCGCTGTAGCGGGCGACGACCGGGTACCAGGCGTCGATGTCCGCCCGGTCGGCCGTGTCCAGGCCCAGTGTGTCGGCGTGGTCCCGCAGGACGGCCGCGCCGCCCAGGATGTTCGTCCCGGTGTCCTTGCGGAGATCGGCCGTGGACTCGCCCGTCAGCGCCGAGGCCTTCTCGAGCGAGTGGTTGGCGGGGTTGCTGACCAGGTGCATCACGCCGTAGCCGTTGTCCTGGCTGGGAAGCCCGGCGTGGCCGTTCAGATGGGTCTCCCCGTAGCCGACGGCGGCGAGCAGGTCGCGCGGTACGCCGTACTCCTCGGCGGCCCGGTCGAAGGCCTGGTTCATGGAATCCGCGTCGGCGGGGGCGGCTGCGGCCGGACGGCCGGCGACGAGGGCGGTGACGGTCAGCGAGGCCAGAACGGCGGCGCGGCCTCGGGTGTGGCCGGCGGGACGTCGGGGCATACCTGCTCCAGGTCTGTGGGGGAGGGAGAGGCCCTCCGGACCCGGTGGGGTGGGCCGAGGGCGTCCGAGCCCGCACAGGCTATCCAGCCGCCCCGGACCTGACAACGACGTCTGCCCGTGTCCAACTCGCCTTCACTCCAATGGAGTTGGCCGTCCCACATGTGCCGTGCGGGCGGGCCGCACCCCGTGCGGACGTAACGGCCCGCCGCTGCCGCTACCAGCGGTTCCGGTGGATCACGTCGGCCACCGGACGGCGCCGGACGGGGCCGAAGTTGCCCTGGGGCCACCCCACCGGAATGGCGGCGAAGGTGTGCGTGTCCGAGGGGATGCCGAGTGCCTTCTTCCACTCCTGCTCCAGCATCAGGTGCCAGATGGTCAGGTTGGCCGCCAGCCCCAGCGCCCGTGCGGCGAGCAGCAGGTTCTGCACGCCCGGGTAGACGCAGGAGCCCTCCGCGAGGGCCTGGAACCGCGTCTGGGTGCTCGACATGTGCTCGAGGCCGGCGGGGCCGAGCGACGCGGCGTAGACGCCCAGGCCCTCCTCGTCGAACTGCGCCTCCGGGAACTTGTAACAGGGGATGATCAGTGCCGGGGTGTCCGCGAAGTGGTCGCGCTGGTACTCGATCGCCGCCACCATCCGCCCGTACGCGGCGTCGTCCATGCCCTTCGGCGCGTGCTTGCCGGTCGTCGCGAGGTAGGCGTCCACGCAGCGCTTCCAGAGGGGAGCGAGGTCCGCCATCACCGCGCGGTCGGTGACGACGACGTACTCGTAGGCCTGCATGTTGCCGCCGCTCGGCCCCCAGACCGCGGCCTGCACGAGCCGGTCGATCGTCTCGTCCGGGACGGCGTCCGGCCTGAGGCGGCGCATCGCGCGCATGGTGGCCATGGTCGGGAAGAGGGCGGGCCCGTCAAGGGCGGGCGCGTCGGAGTACACCGTTTCGAAGGTCATGATCGCGGAGTTTACGTCTCAAGCACCGTCACGGGGACCCCTGTTGACGCTCCGCTCCGCACCGGCTGCGAGGTGCCGGGCGGCCCCGCCTCCCGGACCGCGAGCGGGGAGGGGAGCCCTCGTCGGAGCCCCCTCCCCTCAGGTCAGCGCCGCCGGAGCCGGACCACCGGAATGTCGCGGCCGGTCTTCGCCCGGTACGCCGCGTACCGGGGGAAGACCTCCACCAGGTGCGGCCACACCCGCTCCTTCTCCTCGGGCGGGAGCGTCTCGGCGAGCGCGGGGAAACGCTCCGTGCCGACCCGGACGTCCACCTCGGGACCGTCCAGGAGGTTCAGGTACCAGAGGGGATGGCTGTCCGAGCCGCCGTTCGACCCCACGATCAGGTAGTCGTCGCCGTCCCGCCCGTACATCAGCACGGTCCGCCGCCGGATCCCGCTGCGGCGGCCCACGTAGTCCAGCAGCAGACAGGGGACACCGAGCTGGGTGGTGCCCTTCGTCCCGCCCGACGACTCGTACAACTCGGCCTGCGCCGCCACCCAGGTGGCCGGGCTGTTCCGCACCGCCCCGTCCTGCTGCTCCGTCGCCATGATCTCCCCGTCCTCCGTCAGACCCCGGTGCCCGTACGTCTGTACGTCCGCGCCCATGGTGTCACCCGCCGTCGCGGCGCGGCGGATTCGCACACCTGGCCGTCCCCCCTCCTCACGGGGGAACGGGGTCGGGAACAGCGGCCCGGAAGGCGTATAAAGGGTCCCTCCCGAGCAGCCGGCGTCCCCGATGGCCATCTCACCCCCCACGCGGCCGGCGTCACCGCGTACCGAGAGCGGAGGAGCGTCCCCATGAGCACCTCGGAAGAGATCAGCGCCTTGCTCGTCACCAAGTTCGGAACCGACCCGGCGGCCATCCGGCCCGAGGTGCCGCTCCGACAGCTGCGGCTGGACTCGCTCGCCCTGGAGGAGCTCCGGCTCCTCATCGAGGACCGGATGGACATCGATCTGGAGGACGTCGTCCTGTCGTCGCGCGACACGGTCGCCCATCTGGTCGCGGCCGTGCACAGCAAGGCCGGAGCGTGACGGCCCCGGGGCCGTTCGCCCGCAGGTCCGTGCGGCCGGGCATCGAGCCGTTCAGCGCCGCGGTCACCGGCGTCGGCCTGGTCACCGCCGCCGGTGTCGGGACCGACGACGCCTGGCGGGGGGTGTGCGACACGGGGGTAGCCCCCTCCGTACCGCATCTGCCGGAACTCGACGGTCTGCCCTGCGACTTCATGTACACCGTCGACGGCCTGGACACGAAGGCCGCCCTCGGCATCGCCGCGCAGCGCCTGATGGACCGCTTCTCGCAACTGGCCGTGATCGCGGCCCGTGAAGCGGTCGCGGACGCCGGACTCGACCCCTCGGTCTGGGACAGCGGACGCGTCGCCGTCGTCATCGGCTCGGCCCACGGCGGACTGCCCTTCTACGACGAGCAGCACACCACCCTCACCGAGCGCGGCGCACGGCGCGTCTCCCCGAAACTCGCCCCGCTGAGCGTCGTCAACGGGGCCGCCAGCAGCGTCGCCATGGACCTCGGCGTGCACGGGCCGAGCCAAGCCGTGTCCACCGCCTGCTCGTCGGGGACCGTGGCCATCGGCACGGCCCACCAGATGCTCCGCGCCGGAGCCTGCGACATCGTCGTGGCGGGCGGAGCCGAATCGGTTCGCTCCCGGCTGCTGATCGCCAGCGCCTGTCAGATGCGGGCCGTCTCCACCCGCCGTGACGACCCCCTGGCCGCCTGCCGCCCCTTCGACACGCACCGCGACGGGTTCGTGGTGGGCGAGGGTGCCGGCCTCCTCGTCATGGAGCGGCCCGAGCACGCCCGCGCCCGCGGTGCCACCGTCCGCGCCCGGGTCGCCGGCTACGGGGCCTCCAGCGACGCCCACTCCGCCGTCGCCCCCGACCCCGACGGCCTCGGCATCGAGCGCGCGCTGCGCACCGCCCTGGCCGACGCGGACGTCGACCCCACCGACATCGGCCATGTCAACGCCCACGGCACGTCGACCGTCGCCAACGACCTCATCGAGGCGACGATGCTGCGCCGCGTCCTCGGCGAACACCCCCTCGTCACCTCGACGAAGGCCATGACCGGACACACCCTGGGCGCCGCGGGCGGGATCGAGGCCGCCCTGACCGTCCTGGCACTCCAGCACCAGCTGGTCCCGCCGACCGGCAACCTCGACGCCCCCGACCCGGCGATCCCCGTCGACGTGGTGAGCAAGGAGGCCCGGCGCGCGAGGTTCGACTGCGCCGTCAAGACCTCGCTCGGCTTCGGCGGGCACAACGCGGCGCTCGTGCTCACCAGGGCCTGACGGGAAGCGAGGAGCACCGTGCCCGAGGAGATCATCCGCTCGCTGACCGTGGACGGACTGCGGTACGGCTACCGCCTGCTGCCCCGCGACCCGGCCGCCGGCGGGACCCGCACCACCGAACCGGTACTCGTCATCGGCGGCGCGCTGCAAGGCATGTTCGGCTGGCCCCAGATGGACGACCACCTGGGCCCGGTGGCCGACGTGGTGACCGCCGATCTTCCCGGCATGGGCTCGGCGGACCCCCTGCCGCCCGGCCCCAGCGCCCCGGTCCTGCGCGCGGCGGTCACCGGGATCATCGACGACCTCGGTGCCTCCCGGATCAATCTCTTCGGCTTCTCCTACGGCGCGGCCATCGCCTTCGGCTGCGCGCGCCACGACCCGCGGCGCGTCGCCCGGCTCGTCCTCGGGGGTGTCCCCACCCACATCGGTGAGGACCAGCGCGCCTACTGGCTCCGGGCGACCCAGGCCCTGGAGCGGGGCGACGCCGAGGGCTTCGCGTCGCAGGCGGCCGACGGGCTGATGTGCCTGGACCCGGAACGGCACGTGCACCGCAGGGAACTGGCGCGGCGCTACGTGCGGCGCTCCTTCCTGCACGCGCTCGCCCACTCGGAGCACGCAGCCGCGTCCCTGCGGCGCGCGCTCGGCGACCGGCCGGACTTCTCCGGCGGGCTCTCGGGCGTACCGGCGCTGGTGTTCGCCGGGGAGCACGACACGGTGACACCGCCCGAGCTGCAGCGGGAGTTCGCCGGGACGATCGAGGGAAGCCGCTTCCTCACGCTTCCGGAGTCGGACCACTGGGTCGTGCTGGAGCGGTCCGACGAGGTCGCCGACCTGGTGACCCGCTTCTTCACGGACCAGCCGCTCGGCCCGGACCCCGTCACCCGGCTGCCGCACCAGACGCAGGGCACCCGGGCCGAGCAGCCCGCCCGGTCCGCGCCGGGCATGTGCCGCGTTCCCGGGCCGCAGCTCTCGCGGGGCGCGGAGGTCACTCCAGAGGAATCCACACCCGCATCGCCCCCGCCCCCCCGGTTCGCCCACACCGCGTACGGCACCGGCGCGGGGTCGGGCCGGGTGAGCCGGGGCCGCACCCGCTGATCCGGAGGTTCCGGCGGGTGGAGCGGCCTCGGCAGTCACGCGGGGGAGGGGAGCGATACGGCCGGTCGAACGGACGGGGGTCCGGGTGGCGGCCCCGGCCGGGGCCGCCACCCGGGCGGGTCAGTGCCGGTGGCCCTTGCCCTTCACGTCGATGCGCACGATCTGCGGGTCGTGGTCGCTCGCCTGGTCGGCGAACTCGGCGTTGATGTGCACCACGTCGTAGTCGAAGCGGCTGACGGCGGGGCTGGTCAGGATGTGGTCCAGCGTCTGCGAGTTGCCGTCGTAGACGTAGCTGTACTGCTCACCCGCGGGCAGCGTGGTGATCAGCGGCCGGAGGACCTTGCCCGCGGTCAGCGTCTTCACGGTGGGGGAGAAGGCGAAGTCGTTCAGGTCGCCGAGCGTGACGACCCGGGCCGACTTGTCCGCCTTCAGCAGCGAGGTGACGAAGGTGTTCACCTCCGCCGCCTGCCGGACCCGCTGTGTCTCCGAACTGCGCGCCGGCTCCTGGTAGCGGCCGTGCAGGGACTGGTCGCCGCCCTTGGACGCGAAGTGGTTGGCGATGACGAAGACCGACTCGCCACGGAAGCGGAACTCGCCCACCAGCGGCTTGCGGCTGCTGTCCCAGGCCGTGCTCGTGGGGTTGATCCGGCCGGGCGACACGGAGAGCGTGGCGCCCTTCTTCGTCTTCACCGCCTGCACGGCGGTCGTCGCGTCACCGCCCGGGCGGTCCACGAAGTCCACCCGGTCGGGGTTGAAGAGGAAGACGTTACGGATGTTGCCACCGGGCTCGCCGCCGTCCCGGCCGTCCTCGGGGGCCACGTAGCGCCAGGCGTAGCGGGGGCCGCCCGCCGCGACGATCGCGTCGGTGAAGCGCTTCAGGGTCGCCTCGGAACCCACGGTGCCGTCGTTCACCGCACCGTTGTCGTCCTGGATCTCCTCCAGGGACACGACGTCCGGGGACGACAGGCTGACGGCCACGCCGTGGGCGAGCGTGTCGAACTTGGCCTGCTCGTCCTTCGCGTCGAGGTTCTCGACGTTGTAGGTGGCGACGGCGAGTTCCTTGCGCTTCTGCTTCCGCGTGACCTCGCGCTTCAGGCCGTTGTCCTTCAGCGTGCCGAGCTCGGTGGCCTGCACGTTGTAGCCGCCGTACGAGGCGTAGTCGACGATGCCGGTGGTGGGGCCGGACAGCACGTCGCCGACGTTCGCGTCCGGGACCGGCTGCGAGGCGTCCAGCGACATCACCTTGAGGCGGCCGGTGTTCTGGTCCTCGTAGGAGGCGTACAGGGTGCCGCCGCGCCGGGTCGGGTTCTCCCGCGGTTTCACCGTCACCCAGACCTCGTCGTACGCGGTCGTGGCGCCCGTCACCCGGGTGTCGGCCATCGTGACGCGGGTGCCCTCGAGGGACTCGTACAGATCGAGGGCGTACGCCGACGGGTCGAGGGCCAGGGCCTCGATCGAACCGCCGCCCGCCGTCGGGACATAGGCGTCGGGCACCGAGGAGGCGTCGAGGACGACGGCCGGCGGCAGGGCGTTGCCCGACGACAGGACCGTGGTCAGCGGGGCGGTGATCTGGGTGAGCGACTGGGCACCGGTGGCCGGGTAGTACTCGGCGACCTTGCCGCTGACCAGCACCGAGTCGCCGACGGCGACCGTGGGTGCGGCGGAACCGGTGTAGACGAACACGCCCTCGCTGGTGCGGGGGTCGGAGTCCGGCGCGGTGTCCTGGATCCAGAAGCCGCGCGAACCGGAGGTGCGCACGCCGGTGACGACGCCCGGGACCCCGGTGACCTGCTGTCCGGCGAGCGGGGAGAGACGGGTCGTGCCCTGGATGTCGTGCACGCGCACCGTGCCGGGCTCCGTCGGCCCGCCGGGCTCGCCCGGTCCGGACCCGCCGGAGGTCTGACCGGCGGAGTTGACGGGGGTCGGGGCGCCCGAGGCCAGGTCGGCGGCGTTGTCGTCGGTGTCCGCGAGCGTCGCCCCGCGCGCCACGGAGGCGGTGGCGGAGGCGCCCGTGACGGGACCGCTGCCCTCCCGCACGACCGCGGAGCCGTAGCCGACGAGGTCCACGATCCGGCTGTCGGCGGCGCAGTCCGCGGCGGTCCTGCAGCTCAGCGGCGTGGTGCCGGAGACGAGCGCGACGGTGCCGCTCGACGCGGACATCGCGACCGTGCCGGTCGCGTCGGCGACCGGAAGCGCCACCGTGCCGCCGCTGCCCGCGGCCTGGGCGACGAGGTAGCGGCCGCCCGGCGCGACGGAGCCGGACAGCTCGGAGACCTGCCACAGCGATCCGGCGGAAGGCGTGCCCGGCAGGTACTGGACGCTGAAACCGGACAGGCCGAAGGCGCTCCCGCCGGCGTTGGCCAGCTCGATGTAGTCACGGGTGAGCGTCGCACCGGAGTTGCCGCCGCCGCCGTACACCTCGGAGATGACGGCCGACGAGGACGGTGCCGCGAAGGCGGCGGGCAGCGCGGTCACCGAGAGGGTCACGGCGACGGCGGTGGCCAGCAGGGCGGAGCCGGGTCTGGCTATGTGCACGGGAACTGCCCCCAAATGTGTAGTGAGAGGCCAAAAACTATGCGCGTAGACCAGTCGTGGCAAGAGACCGGAGGTTAATTCCGGGCGTCATTACCCCGCTTTCGCGCCGTAGTTCGGCCCCGGCGCCGGCCCGCCGCACTCCACCGCGGACCGGGGCCTTCCTCGCCGGCCGGCCGGTTCGGCGAGGCCCCAGGAACCACGGAGCGGCTCCCGCTCGCACGCGTACTCGCGGCAGGCGGCGCCCACCTCGTTCCACGGCACGCCGTTGCCGACCGCCGGAGGGGCCCCGCACGCCGGCCCGTAGGCCGGGGGGCCGTGCTACGGGGCCGACGACGGCGGAGCCGGATACACCGCCAGCGAGAACGTGTGCCCGGCCGGGTCGTTGTACACCCGGACGTCGCGCACACCGCCGTTGCTGTCCCCCGTGTCCACGGGCCGGGCACCGAGGCCTATCGCCTCGCGCTCGGCCTCGTCCATGTCCTCGGGGCCCACCAGTATGCGCAGATGCGCCTGGAGGGAATCCTCCGGGCGCGGCCAGCTCGGTGGTGCGTAGCCGTGGTCGCGGCGGACGGCCAGGTGTACACCGGTGTTCCCGACGATCTCGACGAAGTCCGGATCGCTGCCGATCCGGGTCTCCGCGTCGAGGAGGTTCGCATAGAAGTCCGCGAGCTCGAGAGGCTCGGCACAGTCCAGGACCAGAACGCTCGTTTTCCCGACAGTCATGTCCCACCGTTACCCCCGATGGGACACGGCACGCCGGAACGACGCCGTCCGCCTCCGACGAGGGCGCGCCGCCCGGCGCACGGCGCGCCCGGGAGGAGGACCGGACGGACGCGAACTAGGGTGCGGAGCATGGCAGAGAGCACGGAGCACCAGGCCACGGGCGCGCCCGGCACCGGCCCCTCCGACCCCCGTCGCTGGCGTGCACTCGGCGTCTGCCTGGTGGCGGGCTTCATGACGCTGCTGGACGTCTCCATCGTCAATGTGGCGCTGCCGTCCATCAAGGAGGGCCTCGACACCCCGGAGTCGGACCTCCAGTGGGTGCTGTCCGGCTACGCGCTCGCCTTCGGTCTCGTCCTGATCCCCGGCGGGCGCCTGGGTGACGCACGGGGCCGGCGCGCGGTGTTCATGGCGGGCCTCGTCCTCTTCACCCTGGCCTCCGCGGCCTGCGGTGCCGCCCAGTCGAGCCTCTGGCTGGTCGTCGCCCGGCTCCTCCAGGGGGCGGCGGGCGGACTGCTCTCGCCCCAGATCTCCGCGCTGATCCAGCAGATGTTCTCCGGACGGGAGCGCGGCCGGGCCTTCGGCATGTTCGGCACCGTGGTCGGCATCTCCACCGCCGTCGGCCCGCTCCTGGGCGGAGTCCTGATCCAGGTGGCCGGGGCGGAGGAAGGCTGGCGCTGGGTGTTCTACGTCAACCTGCCGATCGGCGTCGTCTGTCTCCTGCTCGCCCGGCGGCTGCTCCCCGACACACCGTCGGCGACCCGGGTGCGCCCCCGCGACCTGGACCCCGTGGGCGTCCTGCTGCTCGGGGCGGGGGTCCTCGCGCTGCTGCTGCCGTTCGTCCAGGCCCAGCAGTGGCCGGGCGACGGGAAGTGGCTGCTCCTGGTGGTGGCCGCGGTCCTGCTCGCCGCGTTCGTCGCCTGGGAGTCCCGCTGCGCGCGGAGGAGCGTCCAGCCGGTGCTGAACCTGTCACTCTTCCGGCTCAGGTCCTTCTGGCTGGGCTGTCTGATGATCCTGCTGTACTTCGCCGGCTTCACCTCGATCTTCTTCATCAGCACGCTCTACCTCCAAGCCGGTCTGCACTACAGCGCCCTGGAGGCCGGTCTCGCGATCACCCCGTTCGCCCTGGGCGCGGGCGCGTCGGCGACCATCGGCGGCCGGCTCGTCGGCCGCTTCGGGCGGCCCCTCATCGTCGTGGGGCTCACCATGGTGGCCGTCGGACTCGGACTCACCGCACTGGCCGCGCACCTGGTGCCGGGCAGGGGCGCGGGGCTCGCGATGGCGGCTCCCCTGCTGCTCGCCGGCCTGGGCAGCGGGCTCGTCATCGCGCCGAACCAGACCCTCACCCTCTCCGAGGTACCGGTCGACAACGCGGGCAGCGCGGGGGGCACCCTCCAGACCAGCCAGCGTGTCGGCTCGTCCATCGGGATCGCCGCCGTCGGCTCCGTCTTCTTCGCCCGGCTGGGGCCCGGTGACTGGGCGGCGGCCTACGACCACGGGCTCCTCGTCTCCGTCGCGTTCGTCCTCGCGGGGCTGATCGTGGCTCTCGCGGACGTCGCGGCGGGCAGACGGGGAAGGAGACGTCCTGAGACGTCCGAAGCCACCGAAGCCCTCAGGAGGACACCATGAGCGACACCGGGGACCAGGACGGGAACCGCTCGTACGGCCGCAAGCCCTTCAAGCGCTCCCGCAGCCACTTCGCCGACCGCATCACCGCCGACGGCCGCGACGGCTGGCCCGTCGAGGCCGGGCGCTACCGCCTGGTCGTCAGCCGGGCCTGCCCCTGGGCGAGCAGGGCCCTGGTCTCCCGACGGCTGCTCGGACTGGAGCCGTCCCTCTCCCTGGCCGTCGCGGATCCCCTCCAGGACGACCGCAGCTGGCGCTTCACCCTCGACGAGGACGGCAAGGACCCGGTGCTCGGGATCGGCTACCTGAGCGAGGCCTACGAGGCACGGGAACACGGCTACCCCGGCGGGGTCAGTGTGCCCGCGATCGTCGACGTACCGACCCGGTCCCTGGTCACCAACGACTACCAGCAGATCACGCTGGACCTGGCCACCGAATGGACCGGGCTGCACCGCCCCGGTGCCCCCGACCTGTATCCGGAGCGGCTGCGCGACGAGATCGACAGCGTGATGGAAGGCGTCTACAAGGACGTCAACAACGGGGTCTACCGGGCGGGTTTCGCCGCCGGGCAGGGCGAGTACGAGGCCGCCTACGTCGATGTCTTCCGCCGCCTCGACCTGGTCTCCGAGCGTCTGGCCGGGCAGCGCTACCTGGTCGGGGACACGATCACCGAGGCCGACATCCGGCTGTTCACCACGCTGGTCCGCTTCGACGCCGTCTACCACGGCCACTTCAAGTGCAACCGTTCGAAACTCGCCGAGGACCGCGTCCTGTGGGCGTACGTCCGGGACCTGTACCAGACCCCCGGCTTCGGCGACACCGTCGACTTCGACCACATCAAGCGGCACTACTACCAGGTGCACACCGGGATCAACCCGACCGGCATCGTGCCGCTCGGCCCGGACCTGGCGGGGTGGCTCACCCCGCACCACCGGGAGCAGCTGGGCGGCCGGCCGTTCGGCGACGGCACGCCGCCCGGCCCGGTGCCGCCGGGCGAGGAGGTCCCGGCGCGCGGGCGCCCCTGAGAGGTCACCTCACCCGTGACGGCGCAGGCTGGGCCGTCGCCAGCGGTGTCCGGGCGAGGACGACGCAGCCGACGGTGACCAGAGCCACGCCGATCAGCTGGGGCAGCAGCCACCACCCGGTCCGCAGCTCCTCGCCGAACAGCGTCACCCCGTAGGTGATGCTGATCAGCGCGTCCCCGAGCGTCAGCATCGGCTGCACCGCCACCAGCGAACCGGCCTGCAACGCGTTCTGGAGCAGGAACAGCGCCCCGACGCCGGCCGCCGCGGTGGCGTAGAGCTGCCACGCCGTCATCAGACCGACCACGCCGTCGGCGTCCAGCCGGGACATGGCGTCCTTCATCAGTGCCGCGGTCAGCGCGTACCCGCACGCCGCAGCCAGCCCCAGCAGGGCGGCCCGGGCGTTGCCCCTGGTGCCGAGCGCCGCGGCGATCAGCGCGGCCTCGAAGGCGCCCGTCGCCACCAGCGCGGGGATCCAGACCGTCCCCTCGACGTCCTCGCTGCCGCCGACCGGCGCGGCCGCGGCCATGCCGAGGGCCAGACCCGCCGTCACGGCGGCCACCCCGTACCAGACCTGGCGCGTCACCCCGACCCGCATGACGAACCCGGCGACGACCAGAGCGGCGGGCAGCTCGATCACGAAGATCGGCTGGACCACGGCGATGGGCCCCGTCGCCAGCGCGACGGCCTGGCAGACCGCCGCGACGATCACGAGACCGATGCCGGCGAGCCACACCTTCTGCCGCAGCAGATGCCCGATCAGCGACAGGCGCATCGCCGCGCTGTCGGGCACGTCCAGGGCGGCACGGCGCTGCAGCACCGAGGCGGTGCCGTTGCTGAGAGCGGTCAGGACGGCGAACAGGACACTGATCACCACCCCATCATGGGGGCCGGACCCCTCCCGTCCGCGGTGCCGCGGACCGTGGGGGTGTCGCCGGTACCGCCACCGTGCCGCGGGAGCCCGCGTACGCTGCGGACCATGGCCGCCACGAACACTCCCGTGCTCTCCACCCGTGCGCTCAACAGGGCCACACTGGAGCGGCAGTTGCTGCTGCGCCGGGCCGCCGTCCCGGTGCGGGAAGCCGTCGGCCGGCTGGTCGGCCTGCAGGCCCAGAACACCAGGCCTCCGTACTTCCAGCTCTTCTCCCGGCTGGAAGGCTTCGACCCGGCCGCGCTCTCGGCGCTGATGGAATCGCGCGAGGTGGTCAGGATCGTCACCCTCCGGTCCACCATCCACACCCACACCGCCGAGGACGCCCTCACCCTGCGCCCCCTGGTGCAGCCCGCGCGGGACAGGGAACTGCACATGTTCCGGAGCGGGCTCACGGGTGTGGACCTGGACCGGCTCGCCTCGCTCGCCCGGGAGCTCGTCGAGGAACGGCCTCGCACCATGAAGGAGTTGCGGGAGGAACTGCTCGTCCACTGGCCCGACGCGGACCCCCGCGCACTCGCCGTCGCCGCCCGGTGCCGGCTGCCGCTGGTCCAGGTCACCCCGCGCGGGCTCTGGGGCCGCAGCGGGCAGGTGGCGCTGACGACCGCCGAGCACTGGCTGGACCGCCCTCCGCAGCCGGCGGCCACCCCCGACGCGACCGTGCTGCGCTATCTCCGGGCGTTCGGACCTGCCTCGGTGAAGGACATGCAGACGTGGGCCGGGCTCACCCGGATGCGCGAGGTGTTCGACCGCCTGCGGCCCGGTCTCGTCACCTTCCGCGACGAGCACGGAGTCGAACTCTTCGACCTGCCCGACGCCCCGCGCCCGGACCCCGGGACACCGGCACCGGCGCGCTTCCTGCCCGAGTTCGACAACCTGCTGCTCGGGCACGCCGACCGGACCCGGGTGATCCCACCCGCCTTCAAGGGGCGCAACGGTGTGGGCAACCAGTCCTACGGAACCGTCCTCGCCGACGGCTTCCTGGCCGCGCTCTGGCGGCTCGACGCGACCGGGGACACCGCGGTCGTCACCGTCCAGGCCCTGGGCCGGCTCGACCGGGCCACCCGTGAGGAGATCACCCGGGAGGCCGTGGAGCTGCTGACGGTGATGTCACCGGCGCCCGCGTACGACGTCCGGTTCGCCACGTTCGTCGACTTCGAGGACTGAGCCGCACCGCCCAGCACCGCCCCCGGCGGGCCGGTGCGTGCGTGCCTACGGCAGCAGCCCCGCGCGGCGTGCCGCCACCACCGCCTCCAGTCGGGTGTGCGCCCCCAGCTTCCGCATCGCCGAGCGCAGATAGCTCTTCACCGTCTCCGGCCGCAGCCCCAGACGTTCGGCCGCCGCGGCGTTCGTCGCACCCGACGCGACGCAGGCGACCACGTCCACCTCGCGGGGCGCCAGCCGTGACCGCCCGGCCGCCGGACCCCGCTCCGGCCCCGAGGCCGAGGCGAGCCGCCCGCACACCGCCAGCAGTTCGTCGCGCAGCACCGGATCCACGATCCGCGGGGCCAGGGCGCGCAGCTCGCGGTGCGCCTCGCGGACGTCCTCCCAGGTGCCGGGACCCGCGCCCGGGTCACTGACCTGCTCCCGGGTGGCCGCCAGGAGCCGCTGCACCTCGTCCCGGACGGCCAGGGCCTGTTCCACGTCCCGGGCGGCGGAGGCCGCCACGTCGAACGTACGGTCGCCGAGGGTGAGGGGCTCGCGCAGGGCCCCGTACAGCACACCGCGCACGGTCCGGCGCACGACGATCGGCACCGCGACGACCGAACGCAGGCCCTCCGCCGCCACCGCCGTGTCGTACTCGTGGCTGATGTGGCGCGACGAGGGGTAGTCCGAGACCGCGCACGGCCGCGCCAGGGCGATCGCCTTGCCGCCCAGACCGCTCCCCGACGAGATGACGAGCCCGCGCAGGGCCGAGGTCCGCGCCCCGCTCAGCTCGGCGATCGGGGCGTGCCGGGCGTCGGACGACAGCCCGCCGAAGACGACCGGCAGCCCGCTCGTGCGGCGCAGCCTGAGCAGGGCCGTCCGCAGCTCGGTGGCCTCGCCCGGTTCCGGCACGCCGATGACTCCCCGCTCCTGTCGGCCCACCCCCGTTCGGGGGTGGTGAGATCTGGGTCACTGTTCACATGATGTTAAAGGACGGGTTCGCGACGAGGAGGGCACATGCCGGCAACGAGTGCGACGGAGACGTTCCGGGCGGCCCGGGACTTCCTGATCGAGCACCGTGAGGACTACGCCACGGCGTACGCGGGCTTCAGCTGGCCCCGGCCCGACTACTTCAACTGGGCGCTCGACTGGTTCGACGTCATCGCCGCGGACAACGACCGCACCGCCCTGCACATCGTGGAGGAGGACGGCGGCCGCACCGAGGTCTCGTTCGCCCGGATGGCGGCCCGCTCCGACCGGGCCGCGAACTGGCTGCGGGACCAGGGCGTGGCCGCGGGCGACCGGATCCTCGTCATGCTCGGAAACCAGGTCGAGCTGTGGGAGACGGCGCTGGCCGCGATGAAGCTGCGCGCCGTCGTCATCCCCGCCACTCCGCTGCTGGGGCCCGCCGACCTGCGCGACCGGGTCGGGCGCGGCAAGGTCCGGCACGTCCTCGTGCGGTCGGCGGACACCGCCAAGTTCGACGAGGTGCCCGGCGACTACACCCGGATCGCCGTCGGCGACGACGTCGACGGCTGGCTCTCCTACAGCGGGGCCGACGAGGCGCCGGAGACCTTCACCCCGGACCGGGAGACGGATGCCGGGGAGCCCCTGATGCTCTACTTCACCTCGGGCACCACCGCCAGCCCCAAGCTCGTCGAGCACACCCATGTCTCCTATCCCGTGGGCCACTTGTCGACGATGTACTGGATCGGCCTCAAGCCCGGGGACGTCCATCTGAACATCTCCTCACCCGGCTGGGCGAAGCACGCCTGGTCGAACCTCTTCGCTCCGTGGAGCGCCGAGGCCACCGTCTTCATCTTCAACTACACCCGGTTCGACGCCGCCCGGCTCATGGCGGAGATGGACCGTTCGGCGGTCACCAGCTTCTGCGCCCCGCCGACGGTGTGGCGAATGCTCATCCAGGCCGATCTGACGCAGTTGAGGACGCCGCCGCGCGAGGTCGTCGCGGCCGGCGAGCCGCTCAACCCCGAGGTGATCGAGAGCGTGCGGCGGGCCTGGGGCGTCACGATCCGGGACGGCTTCGGGCAGACGGAGACCGCCGTGCAGGTGGCCAACACACCGGGACAGCTCCTCAAGGCGGGTTCCATGGGGCGGCCCAGCCCCGGTTTCGCGGTCGAGCTCCTGGACCCGGTCACCGGTGAAGCGGGCGCGGCGGAGGGCGAGATCTCCCTCGACCTGGCAGCCGCCCCCGTCGGGCTGATGACGGGATACCACGGGGACCCCGACCGCACGGCCGAGGCCATGGCGGGCGGCTACTACCGCACGGGTGACATCGGCGCGCGGGACGAGGACGGCTACATCACCTACGTCGGCCGGGCCGACGACGTCTTCAAGGCGTCCGACTACAAGATCTCCCCGTTCGAGCTGGAGAGCGCCCTGCTGGAGCACGAGGCGGTCGCCGAGGCCGCGGTCGTGCCCGCGCCCGACCCGGTGCGGCTGTCCGTCCCGAAGGCGTACGTGGTGCTGGCCGAGGGCTGGGAGCCGGGGCCCGACACCGCCAAGGTGCTGTTCGAGCACTCCAGGTCGGTCCTCGCCCCGTACAAGCGCATCCGCCGGCTGGAGTTCGCCGAGCTGCCCAAGACCGTCTCCGGGAAGATCCGCAGGATCGAGCTGCGCGAGCGCACGGCGCAGGGGACCGGCACCGAGTTCGACGAGGGGGACCTGCGATGAGCGGCCTGTCCTACGCACACGGCACCGGCGACACCCCGCTGCTCGGCGACACCATCGGACGCAACCTGGACCGGGCGGTCGAGGCGTTCGGGGAGCGTGAGGCACTGGTCGACGTGGTGTCCGGACGCCGCTGGACGTACACCGAGTTCGGTGCGGCCGTCGAGGAACTGGCCCGCGGGCTGATGGCATCCGGTGTGGCCAAGGGCGACCGGGTCGGCATCTGGGCCCTCAACTGCCCGGAATGGGTCCTCGTCCAGTACGCCACGGCCCGCATCGGCGCCGTCATGGTCACCATCAATCCGGCCTACCGGGCCCACGAGCTGAGTTACGTGCTCGAACAGGCCGGGATCTCCCTGCTGGTCGCCTCGCTCGCCCACCGGACCAGCGACTACCGCGCGCTCGTCGAAGAGGTCCGCGCCGACTGCCCCGCACTGCGGTCCGTCCACTACATCGGCGACCCTTCCTGGGACGAGCTCACGGCCGCCGCCGACACCGTCACGGCGGAGGAACTGGCTCTGCGGGAAGCCGGGTTGTCGTGCGACGACCCGATCAACATCCAGTACACCTCCGGGACCACCGGGTTCCCCAAGGGAGCCACGCTCTCCCATCACAACATCCTGAACAACGGCTACTTCGTCGGCGAGATGGTCGCCTACACCGAGGAGGACCGGGTCTGTCTGCCCGTGCCCTTCTACCACTGCTTCGGCATGGTCATGGGCAACCTCGGCATCACCTCGCACGGTGCCTGCATCGTGATCCCCGCACCGGCCTTCGAGCCCGCCGCCGTGCTGGCCGCCGTCGAGCGGGAACGCTGCACCTCGCTCTACGGCGTGCCCACGATGTTCATCGCGGAGCTCGCACTCCCCGGCTTCGCCTCGTACGACCTCTCGTCGCTGCGCACCGGGATCATGGCCGGCTCGCCCTGCCCCGTCGAGGTGATGAAGAGGGTCGTGGCCGAGATGCACATGGACGAGGTGTCCATCTGCTACGGCATGACGGAGACCTCGCCCGTCTCCACCCAGACCCGCCGGGACGACGACCTGGAGCGCCGGACGGGCACGGTCGGCCGGGTCATGCCGCACATCGAGGTGAAGGTGATCGACCCGGTGACCGGAGTGACCCTGCCGCGCGGTGAGGCCGGGGAACTGTGCACCCGGGGCTACAGCGTGATGCTCGGCTACTGGGACCAGCCGGAGCGGACCGCCGATGTCGTCGACGCGGGGCGCTGGATGCACACGGGGGACCTCGCGGTGATGCGTGAGGACGGGTACGTGCAGATCGTCGGCCGGATCAAGGACATGATCATCCGTGGCGGGGAGAACGTCTATCCGCGCGAGATCGAGGAGTTCCTCCACGGCCACCCGAAGATCGTGGACGTCCAGGTGGTCGGGGTGCCCGACGCGCGGTACGGCGAGGAGATCCTGGCCTGCGTCATTCCCCTGGACCCGGCCGACCCGCCGACGCTCGACGAGTTGACGGTGTACTGCCGCGAGCGGCTCGCCCACTACAAGATCCCGCGTGAACTGAGGATCCTTCAGGCCTTCCCGATGACCGTCAGCGGCAAGGTCCGCAAGGTCGAACTGCGGGAGGGGTACGGGGCGTAGCCCGAGCCGGAGGGCGCGGGGTCAGGCTGCTTCGATGACGCCGGAGCCTATGCCCTGGGTCGCCGCCGCCCACTCGATGAGCAGCACCTCGTACTCCGCTGCCTCCATCGGCGTCCAGTCCTGGCCTGCCCGCGAGTCGACGAGCGCGCGGATCGCCTCGTTGGCCTCGACGGCGGACGGGTGGGCGGGCTGGGTCAGGAAAACCGAGCCGGAGTGGGTGGGAAGCCGAGGAGTTAAGACCATGCCTTCACTGTACGTCCTCATACTGACAACAGCTCGAACATATGCGGCTGGCAGGGCACAGGTGACCGAAATCATGCGAAGGCGCCCGGCGGTCACGGGCCCGTGCTGACCAACTCGTCCGCCGGGCCGTTCACCGGCTGCGGTGTGCCGGTGAGGTCGAGGGCGAACAGCGGGATGGCGAGGCCGTCCGCGCGTGAACGGGCCTCGTCCGTGTAGCCGGCCAGGGAGAACAGCGCGCCGGACACCGATGTGTTGAGTGCGTTGAGCCAGAGGCACTCGACGTCGCGCAGGGCGGTGGGCCGGGTGGTCGCGTCGACCTGGGCGATGAGTCCGTCCGCCCGGAGGTCGATCCTGGAGCCGGTCCGCACCTCGGGCTGGACGACGTCGCGGAAGCCCAGCCATCTCAGGTAGAGAGCCGCGGTGTTCACCGCGTCACGGGCCGTGCGTATCACCAGGGGCCGGAACGACGGGCGTGGGTGTGCGGCCGTGGGTGGCGGCGGTATGTGGGGCGGGCCCGCCGCACCCCCGGTGGGGGACGGCGCGGTGGTCCCCTGGGTGGCCACCGGCCGTACGGGAACCCGCAGTACGGCGCCGCAGGGGCAGCAGAGTTCGGGGTGCGGCCACTGGTCGCGGCGCCCGCAGGAATGGCACCGCACGCTGACCCAGTCGTCGTTCCAGGTGCGGTGCGTGATGACCACGGCCGGCGCTCCGCGCATCAACGGCGGGGCGGTCGGGGCGCCGCACGGGCAGGGGTAGACCGGCGTGACGTAGGCGTGGTCGCGGTGGCAGACCGGGCAGCGCACCGGTACGGACTCCACGTGCTGCCCCTCTCCTCCGCCTCGCGGCGGCGACTGCGTTCCGTGTGTCCATCGTCCACCAGGAGCGACGCCCGGGGGAGTGAATCGCATGTTTGAGCAGTCCCTCTCCGCCCCTTTGACCCCCCTCCCTTGACGGCCGTGCGGAGCCGCCCTAAGTTGATTCCGTATAGCAGAACTACTTTTCCGTAATGCGGAATTGGTGCTCTCAGGTGGCGCGACAGAGCCCGACTCCACCAAGTCCGAGCAGGAGCTCTCATGCCTCGTATGACCGCTGCCCGAGCGGCAGTTGAGATCCTCAAGCGCGAAGGTGTCAGCAACGCGTTCGGCGTGCCGGGTGCGGCGATCAACCCGTTCTACGCGGCCCTCAAGGCCTCCGGCGGGGTGCGGCACACCCTCGCGCGGCACGTCGAGGGCGCCTCCCACATGGCGGAGGGCTACACCCGCGCCCGCGCCGGGAACATCGGTGTCTGCATCGGTACGTCGGGGCCGGCGGGCACCGACATGATCACCGGTCTCTACTCGGCCGTCGCCGACTCGATCCCGATCCTCTGCATCACGGGGCAGGCGCCGACCGCCGTCCTCCACAAGGAGGACTTCCAGGCCGTCGACATCGCGTCGATCGCCGCGCCGGTGACCAAGGCCGCGACCACCGTCCTGGAGGCCGCGCAGGTCCCGGGCGTCTTCCAGCAGGCCTTCCACCTGATGCGCACGGGACGGCCCGGGCCGGTCCTCATCGACCTCCCGATCGACGTGCAGCTCACCGAGATCGAGTTCGACCCGGAACTGTACGAGCCGCTCCCCGTCCACAAGCCCGCCGCGAGCCGCAAGCAGATCGAGCGGGCGATCCGGATGCTCAACGCCTCCGAGCGGCCGCTGCTCGTCGCGGGCGGCGGCATCATCAACGCCGACGCCTCGGAACTCCTGGTGGAGTTCGCCGAGCTGACCGGCGTCCCGGTCGTCCCCACCCTGATGGGCTGGGGCATCCTCCCCGACGACCACGACCTGAACGCGGGCATGGTCGGCCTCCAGACGTCGCACCGCTACGGCAACGCCAACTTCCTGGAGTCCGACTTCGTCCTCGGCGTCGGCAACCGCTGGGCCAACCGTCACACCGGCAAGCTGGACGTCTACCGGCAGGGCCGCACCTTCGTCCACATCGACATCGAGCCCACCCAGCTGGGCAGGATCTTCGCCCCGGACCTCGGCATCGCCTCCGACGCCAAGGCCGCGCTGACGCTCCTCGTCGAGGTGGCACGGGAGCTGAAGGCCGCGGGCGAGCTGAAGGACCGCTCGGTCTGGGCCGCGTCCACGCAGGAGCGCCGGGCCGCGCTGCAGCGCCGTACGCACTTCGACGACGTGCCGCTGAAGCCGCAGCGGGTGTACGAGGAGATGAACCGGGCGTTCGGCCCCGAGACCCGGTACGTCACCACCATCGGCCTCTCCCAGATCGCGGGCGCGCAGATGCTGCACGTCTACCGGCCCCGCCACTGGATCAACTGCGGCCAGGCCGGCCCGCTCGGCTGGACGATCCCCGCCGCGCTGGGCGTCGCCACGGCCGACCCGGACGGCTCCGTGGTGGCCCTCTCCGGCGACTACGACTTCCAGTTCATGCTGGAGGAGCTCGCCGTCGGCGCACAGCACCGCATCCCGTACGTGCATGTCCTGGTGAACAACTCCTACCTGGGGCTGATCCGGCAGGCGCAGCGCACCTTCGACATCGACTTCCAGGTCAACCTGGAGTTCGAGAACCAGAACTCCCCGGAGCTGGGCGTCTACGGCGTGGACCACGTCAAGGTCGTCGAAGGGCTGGGCTGCAAGGCGATCCGGGTCACCGAGCCGGACCAGTTGCTGCCCGCCTTCGAGGAGGCGAAGAAGCTCGCGGCGGAACACCGGGTGCCCGTCGTCGTCGAGGCGATCCTGGAGCGGGTCACCAACATCTCGATGAGCGGGACGGACATCGCGTCCGTCAACGAGTTCGAGGACGTGGCGACCGAGCCCGGGCACGCCCCGACGGCGATCCGCCCGCTGGCGGTCTCCTGACCCGGCGGGCCACCGCCGGAAACCCACCGGGGCCCGGCCCGCCCACTCCTCCCGACCGGGAGGCGTGCGCGGGCCGGGCCCCGGTGTCGTACGCGCGCGTCGTGGAGCCGGCAGGGGCGGGGTCCGGCCCCGCTCTCCGTGGCTCCGGTGTCCGCGGGCGCCTCACGGGGCGTTCCCCGGCACACCGCGGGGCATCCGTCCCATGCGGTGCGGCCGGATCGCGTCCTACCCGAACCGTGGTCCCCGCCCGGATCCTTGGCCCATGGGGGACACCGAGTACCACGCGTCCTGCCCGGACCGGCCCGACGGCGACTCCGACCATCTGACGGCAGCCTTCCACGCGCTCCTCGAAGGTGCCACCGCCCCACGACCACCCGCGCCACCCGAGTGCCCGTTCTGCGAACTCCCGCAGGACCGGTACGCCACCGGCTATCCGGGGCACTGGATCCTCCTGGAGCCCCGCATCCTCGTCCCGGCCCACACCGTCCCGCCCCGGCGGCGGTGGATCGTCACCTCGACGGGTACCGCCATGAACCTGTGGGACGCGGAGCCGCTGCCCGGCGCGATGTGCCGCATCCCGCACCGCATCGCCTGCCCGTGTCTGGAGCCCGAGGACCACTGGCCGTGGGTGACGGCCCTGCGGCACCACAACGGGCAGCGCACACAACGCCTGTTCGACCTCCCCGGAGAGGATCTCCCGGACACGGGGTGACCCCGCTCCCCGTGGCCGGCGGCAGGCGCACATGAAAGCAGGGGTGCGGTGCAGGCCGAACCGGCCTGCACCGCACCCCTGCTGCCCTGTGTTCCACGGCGACCGCGACGGTGGACGCGGGCGGCGGGCGGAGCGGTTCGCTCAGGTCCGGAACCGGGCCGCCCGGCCCTTCGCCACCGCACTGGCGTCGTCCGCCGCCGCGGCCCCGTCCTGCCGGTGCCGTGCGCCACCCCTCATCCGGGTGCGTGGCACGGGCAGGGTCCGGTGGGGAGGCTCAGTCCTCGCGCAGGGCGCGGACGGCCTCCTCCACGCGCCTGCCGTAGTCGGCGTCGGCGGCGTGGAAGTGTGCGAGGTTCTTCTCGATGACGTCGTCACGGGTGACCTGCGAGAGCCCGCCGGCGATGTTGGCGACCAGACGGTCCTTCTCGTCCGCCGACATCAGCCGGTAGAGCTCGCCGGCCTGGAAGAAGTCGTCGTCCTTGGTGTGGGCGGGCGCCTCGTGCGTGCCCGTCCAGCCGTCGACCGCGAGCGGGGCCGCCAGGGCCTGCCCGGTCTGCGCGGGACCGGCGTAGGAGTTGGGCTCGTAGTTCTTGTCTTGGAGCGAGCCGTAGCGGGTGGCGTGCAGACCATCGCGGCCGTAGTGGTCGACGGTCGCCGCCTTCGGAGCGTTGACCGGGAGCTGGGTGTGGTTGACGCCCAGGCGGTAGTGCTGCGCGTCGGCGTAGGCGAACAGCCGGCCCTGGAGCATCTTGTCCGGGGACGGGCCGATGCCGGGCACGAAGTTGTTCGGGGAGAACGCCGCCTGCTCCACCTCGGCGAAGACGTTGTCCGGGTTGCGGTCCAGGACCAGGCGGCCGACCCGCTGGAGCGGGTAGTCGGCGTGCGGCCACACCTTCGTGACGTCGAACGGGTTGAAGCGGTAGTCCGCGGCCTCGGCGGCGGGCATCACCTGGACGTGCAGCGTCCAGGACGGGTTGACGCCCCGCTCGATGGCCTGGAGCAGGTCCGTCTGGTGCGAGTTGGCGTCCTTGCCGACCTGTTCGGCGCCCTGCTCGGCGGAGAGCGAGCGCACGCCCTGGTTCGTCCTGAAGTGGTACTTCACGAAGAAGGCCTCGTCCTGCGCGTTCGTCCACCGGTAGGTGTGCGAGCCGAAGCCGTTCATGTGACGGTAGGAGGCGGGGATGCCGCGGTCGCCCATCAGCCAGGTGATCTGGTGCGTCGACTCGGGGGAGTGCGCCCAGAAGTCCCAGACGTTGTCCGGTTCCTGGCGTCCCGTGAAGGGGTCGCGCTTCTGCGAGTGGATGAAGTCGGGGAACTTCAGCGGGTCCTTGATGAAGAAGACCGGCGTGTTGTTGCCGACGAGGTCGTAGTTGCCCTCGTTCGTGTAGAACTTCAGCGCGAAACCGCGGGGGTCGCGCACGGCGTCGGCGCCGCCCAGCGAGTCGGCGACGGTGGAGAAGCGGACGAACGTCTCGGTGCGGCGGCCCACTTCGGAGAGGAAGTCGGCGCGGGTGAACCCGGTGACGTCGTCCGTCACCTCGAAGTAGCCGTACGCGCCGGAGCCGCGGGCGTGGACCACGCGCTCCGGGATGCGCTCACGGTTGAAGCGGGCGAGCTTCTCCAGCAGGTGCTGGTCCTGGATGAGGAGCGGCCCGCCGGCGCCGGCCGTGGCGGAGTTCTGGTTGTCGGCGACCGGGGCGCCTGACTCGGTCGTGAGCACACGCTGGGACATGGAGGCCTTCCGTACGGAGCTGCTGACGGTTTCAGGAGAGTAGATTCGCCACGATCAGCACGTCAACAGTTTGTTGAAATTGGAGGAGAGGGTTCCGGGACGCGGCGACGCCTGGGCGCGACAGGACAGGTGTCAGCGCCGCCGCGACCCGGAGTTCAGGGGGCCCTGGGGCGGGCCGGGGTGTCAGACCTGGGAGCCGGAGAGCCGCTCGACCGAGCGCAGCAGAGCCGAGTGGTCGAGGCCGCCGTCGCCCTGGGCGCGCAGGGAGGCCACGAGCTGGGCCACGACCCCGCCGACGGGAAGCGCCGCGCCGACGTTGCGGGCGGCGTCCGTGACGATGCCCATGTCCTTGTGGTGCAGGTCGATCCGGAAGCCCGGGGCGAAGTCCCGCTTGAGGAAGTTCTCCTTCTTGCGGGTCAGGACCGTCGAGCCGGCGAGTCCGCCGTTGAGCACGTCGAGCGCGGCGGACAGGTCGACGCCCGACTTCTCCAGGAAGACGACGGCCTCGGCGCAGGCCTGGATGTTGACCGCGACGATCAGCTGGTTGGCCGCCTTCACCGTCTGGCCGGAGCCGTGCGGCCCGCACAGCACGATGGTCCTGCCGAGTGCGTCGAGCAGCGGCTTCGCGCTGTCGAAGTCGGTCTGTTCGCCGCCGACCATGATGGACAGGACGGCCTCGATCGCTCCGGCCTCACCGCCGGAGACGGGGGCGTCCAGCACGCGGATGCCCTTCTCCTTCGCGTGGGACGCCAGGTCCACGGAGGTCTGCGGCGTGATCGAGGACATGTCGATCAGCAGGGCGCCCTCGCGGGCGTTCTCCAGGATGCCGTCCGGGCCGTACGCGATGGCCTCGACCTGCGGGGACGCCGGGACCATCGTGATGACGACGTCGGCGTCACGGACGGCCTCCGCGATGGAGGCGGCACCCCGGCCGCCCGCCGCGACGAGCCGGTCGACCTTGTCCTGCTCCAGGGTGTAGCCGGTCACCTGGTAACCGGCCTTCACCAGGTTCTCGGACATGGGCGAGCCCATGATGCCGAGGCCGATCCAGGCGACCGTGGGGAGGTTGCTGCTCATGAGGGTGCCTTCCGTTGAGCGTGTGTACGTGGGGCGGGTGGCCTCAGCGGGCCGGCCGGGCCTCGGCGGGGAGCCAGTCGAAGGCCTCCGCGCTCGGGCGGTCGCCCGGCTTGTACTCCAGGCCGACCCGGCCGTCGTAACCGGCCTCGGTCAGCTCGTCGAGGAGCCGCTCCAGCGGGAGCGAGCCGGTGCCGGGCGCGCCGCGCCCCGGGTTGTCGGCGATCTGGACGTGGCCGGTCCTCGCGGCGTACGTCTTGATCACCTGGCTGAGGTCCTCGCCGTTCATCGACAGGTGGTACAGGTCCAGCAGGAAGGTGGCGTTGCCCAGGCCCGTCGCCGCGTTGACACGGTCGACGACCTCGACGCCGGCCGGTGCGCTCACCAGCGGGTAGAGCGGCGACTCCGTGCCGTTGAGGGTCTCGATCAGCAGGGTCGCCCCGATCCGGTGGGCCGCGCGGGCGGCCAGGACCAGGTTCTCCAGGGCCAGTTCGTCCTGGACGGCCGGGTCCACGCCCTCGACGCGGTTGCCGTAGAGGGCGTTGAGCGCCTTGCAGCCGACCGAGGCGGCGAAGTCCGCGGCCACGTCGATGTTGGCGCGGAAGCGGTCCGACTCCTCGCCGGGCAGGGAGAGCGCCCCGCGGTCGGGGCCGGGGAGCCGGCCCGCGTAGAAGTTCAGCCCCACCAGCTGCGTTCCCGCGTCGTCGAGCGCCTTCTTCAGGGCGTCGAGCTCGGTCTGCGCCGGGGTGGGGGTCTCGATCCAGGGCCACCAGAGCTCGACCGCCGTGAACCCCGCGGCGGCTGCCGCCGCCGGGCGCTCCAGGAGCGGGAGTTCGGTGAAGAGGATCGAGAGGTTCACATCGAAGCGCTGGTCCGAGAAGCCCATCATGCGCTCCTTCCGTATTGCGGAAGTTGGTTTCTGCTCAACGGAAGATTGCCCGGCCGGTGAGGGGGCTGTCAAGAGGCCGCCCCGATTCCGGGGCGGACGGGAGCGGGGTGGAGGCCACCCCGGCCTCCACCCCGCCCCCGTTCACATCTCCCTGGTCAGACCCCTGGCACCGTGTCCCGGAAGGTCGTGCCCGCCGCCCGGTAACCGCTCACCAGAGCCGACACCTGGGCCGGGGTGAGGACCTGGTCCTTCACGTGCAGCACGTAGTCCACCTGCTGGTCGTACGCGCGCGGGGTGGTGCTGGTCTGACCGGCCAGGTCGATCAGCCACTGGTTGAAGTTGATCGACATGGGCCGCTCCGGGAGGTACGCCGCCCCGTGCGTGCCGAAGAGCTGCCCGTCGACGTAGTACGTGATGGCGCCGCCGTCGATCGTCACCACCAGGTCGTGCCACCCGGCATAGCTCACGCGCGCCTCACTGTGCTGGTTGACCGCCTCCCAGGGATCGGGCCGGTAGGTCTCCCAGGACGTGGTGTAAAGGATGTTCGACGGCTCGCCCCACCCGCCGTTGGGCAGGTACTCGAAGTCGTACTCCGCGTAGTCGTCCGCCATCGGCGCCTTCAGGTCGTTGATCGTGAAGAAGGTCTGGACGAGGTGGTCGCCGTCCGGGCCCGACCTCGGGGCGTCGCTGAACTTCACGCGGGCCGCATAGGTGCCGTTGCGGAACTTCATGGACTTCGTGAGGATCTCCGTCTGCACCGTCGAGGCGCCCGTACCGGCGGTCGACGTCTCCAGATTCATGATCGAGTTGCCGTCCCGGCTCGCGAACGTGACCTTCTCGGGCGCCCAGACGGCTCCCGGCACACCGGGGCCACCGGAGTTCGAACGGACACTCCAGCCGTTCGCCGCGATCCTCGGGTCCGCGTGACCCGTGTAGTTGAAGTCGTCGAACAGCGTGGGCCCGTCGGCCGGCGGGTCGGTGGGGGGATCGGTCGGCTCGGTCGGGCCGTCACCGCCCGGAGCCTCGCCCCAGGCCGTGACCCCGCCCAGCCGGGCGGTGACCCGGGACCAGTCGGCGTAGGTGCTCCGCTCGGCGCCGAACGAGTAGTCGTCGCTCTGCCTCAGGGTCTGCCAGTCCGCGCGGTGGAAGCGCAGTTGCATGTCCCCGGTGTCGGCACCCGGAGCGAGGCTGCCCGCACCCGGGGTGAAGGCGATCTCCAGGTACCGGTCGGCGGTGGCGGTCGGGTTCGGCAGGGTTCCGAACGTCCCGGTGATGTTCGCGCACCCCTTCACCGCCCATGAGCAGGCGAAACGGTACGCGGCCGAGGCGGAGTCGCCCTTGAAGTAGTAGCGCACCTTGACGTCCGCGAGCGGCACGCTCGTGCTGCCCGTGTTGCGGACCTTCAGCCACGGTTCGCTCTGGTCGGCCGTGGCCCCGGACGCGCTCGTGCGGTACTGGACGACGAGCCCGCCGGCCGCCGCGGCACCGGCGGTCGCGGGCAGGGCGGCGAGGGCCGTGCAGCCCAGCGCCAGGGTCACGGCGGCGGCCGCCGCCGCGCGGATACGGCTCCTGCGGAATGTGCTCATGGCGGTGTTCCTCTCCGGAACGGTGGGGGATGACTTACCGAGGGGGTCGCGCTGTACCTGCGGACGCGGTCGCCAGGGACCGCGTGGTGAGGGGCCGGTACCGGACGCCGAGGGCGTCCAGCCGGGCGGTGTGGTCGCGCAGCCGCTCGACGAAGCCGGGCCAGTCGCTGCGCCCGCCGGACCAGGCGCGGTCGGCCAGCGCGCACAGCCTGGGGTAGGCCAGGTACTCGATCTGCTCCGGCGTCCTCACGTACTCGGTCCACAACTGGGCCTGGGTGCCCAGGACACGGGACGCCTCCTCCGGTCCCGCGCCCCGCGGCACCGGGTCGCCGGCGTGCACCGCGTGCAGGGGGACGAGGGCGCCCCGCTGGCCGGGGGGCTCGTCCGGATCCGTGGACTGGGCGTAGTCCAGGTACGTGGCACGGTGGTGCGCGGCCACCACCTGGTGCCCGCGCCGCGCCGCCGCGAGCGCGTGCGCGGGGTCGCGCCACGTCATCACCGTGAACTCGGGCGGCAGTTCGCCCCCCGTCTCGGCCCAGCCGACCGGCCGGCGTCCCTGCTCCACGAGGAACGAGCCGACCCTGCCCATGAACCAGCCGTGCAGGCCGCCGGGGCCGGAGAGCCCCGCGGCCGCCGCACGGTCCCGGGCCGCGGGGCTGTCCTCCCATTCGCCCGTGGGGCATTCGTCGCCGCCGAGGTGGATGTAGGGGGACGGGAAGACGTCCATGACCTCCTGGAGCACGGTCCGGCAGAAGTCGAAGACCTCCTCGTGGACGCCGAACACGGTGTCGCAGACGCCCCACCTGGTCCAGACGTCCAGTTGGCGCCCTGGCCGGTTGCCGAGCGCGGGGTAGGCCGCCAGAGCGGCGCGCACATGTCCCGGCATCTCGATCTCCGGCACGACGGTCACCCCCCGCTCCCGCGCGTGACGGATCAGGTCGCGCAGCTCGGCCTTGGTGTACGCCCCCGCGTGCGGTACACCGTCGGACAGCGACTGCGCCCGGTGCCCGCCCACCGAGGTCAGCCGGGGGAGGGCGTCGACCGGCATCCGCCAGCCCTGGTCGTCCGTCAGATGCAGATGCAGGACGTTGAGCTTGTGCAGCGCCATCAGGTCCACGTAACGGCGCAGACAGGAGACCGGCTGGAAGTGCCGGGCGACATCGAGCATCGTGCCGCGCCAGCGGTACCGGGGCACATCGCTGATCTCGACGCACGGCAGCTCCCAGGACCGGTCGGACGCGCCGCCCGACAGCGCGTCGGGCGGCAGCAGCTGCCGGATCGTCTGGACACCCCGGAGCAGGCCGTCGGGCCGGGCGGCCCTCAGCAGCAGGGTCTCCGGTCCGATCGTGAGCCCGTACCCCTCGTCGCCCAGCCCGCCCAGCTGCGGGTCGAGCGCCAGGACGACGCGGCCCTCGGACGACGGGGGAAGGGGCAGCCCGGTCGTCGGGCCGAGGAGCGTCCGCAGCAGCCCGGCCGCCGCTTCCGCGCCCGGAAGGGCCCGTACGGAGGTGCCCGGGCCGAGGGTGAGGCGGCCGGGGCGCGGCGAGAGCGTGCGGGGCCGGGGGACGAGGGAGAGCTCGGGACGTGATGCGGGCACGGGTGCCTCCGGGTTCGGGGAGTCGGGCGGTTCGCGTGGACGGGTCCGCGGGGCGCCCGGCGGGCTCAGCCCTTGACCGCGCCGGCCGCGAAGCCGGAGGTCACATGGCGCTGGAGCAGCAGGAAGATCACGAGCGCGGGCAGGGCGAAGAGCGTCGAGGCGGCCATGGTGGCGCCCCAGTCCGTGCCGAAGGTGTTCTGGAACGACGAGAGCCAGACGGGCAGGGTGCGGCTGTCCTGCTGCTTGATGATCAGGAAGTTGGCGTAGGCGAACTCGTTCCAGGCGGTGATGAATCCGAACAGCGAGGTGGCCATCAGTCCGGGGGCGAGCAGCGGCAGGGCCACCCGTACGAACGCCCCCGTCCTCGTGCAGCCGTCGACCTGGGCGGCCTCCTCCAGCTCGGGCGGGATCGTCGCGAGGAACCCCCGCAGGACCACGATCGTGAAAGGGAGCGTGATCATGAAGTAGACGAGGGTGAGGGTGGGCAGCCGGTCGAGCATGTCCGTGTCGCGCGAGATGATGTAGATCGGGATGATCAGCGACTCCCAGGGCGCCATCTGGGCGACGAAGACCAGCAGCATGAACTGCCGCCGGCCCTTCCACCGCAGCCGTGCGACGGCGAACGACGCGCCGAGCGCCACGAGCAGGGAGAGCAGCACGGCCCCCAGGGTGACCAGGACGCTGTTGCGCCAGAACAGTTCGAAGCCGTCCGCCTGCACCGCCCGGCGGAAGTGGTCCAGCGTCCAGGCGCGGGGGACGAGCCGTGGCTCGGCCGACTGGATGTCCCGGGACGGCTTGAACGCCGTGGAGATCATCCAGTACACCGGGAACAGGGACACCACGACGGTCACGACGGCGGCGGCGTTCAGCGGGATCCGCCGGATCCGGAAGCGTGGCGAGGTCATCGCGGGTCGTCCTCCTGTCGGAGCATCTGGCGGAAGTGGAGGACCAGCACCCCGGACATCAGGACCACGGTGATCATCGACGCGGCCGATCCCAGGTCGTAGCGCTGGCTGGAGAGCGCCGTCTGGACCGCGTACACGGGCAGGATGGTGGTCGCGTCGCCAGGACCGCCGCGGGTCATCACCCAGATCTGGACGAATGCCTTGAAGGTCCAGATCACCTCCAGGGAGAGGACCAGCATGAAGATCGGCCGCAGCATCGGGAAGGTGACCGAGCGGAAGACGCGGGAGGCGGAGGCGCCGTCCAGGCGCGCCGACTCGTACAGCTCGGCCGGGACCGTGGTCAGGGCGGAGTAGAGGGTGACCGCCGCGAACGGCACCGACTGCCAGACGATCAGCAGGACCAGGATCGTGAAGGACGCCGTGCCGTTCGCGAACCACGGGTAGCGGTCGAAGGACTCGAAACCGAGCGCGGTCAGCGACTGGTTGACGATGCCGAACTCGGAGTGGAACAGCCACTGGAAGACCGTCGTCGCCGCGACCACGGGCACGGCCCAGGCGAGCACCAGCGAGCAGAGGACGACAGTCCGGCCGACCCGGTGCAGCCGCTCCGTCATCAGTGCGACCAGCGTCGAGATGACCATGATCAGGACGACGTCGACCGCCATGAAGACGAAGGTGCGGCCGGTCACCTCCCAGAAGCGCGGGTCGGACAGCAGCGTCCGGTAGTTGCGCAGTCCCACGAACTCGGCGTCCCCGCTGATCAGCTGGCGGAGCCGGAAGTCC
>Ga0164308_10000212_pt1 | contig 31084 bp, 24 predicted proteins | sample Whisoiple_246_MG_FD_109983 | JGI IMG/M metagenome (GOLD analysis project Ga0164308, IMG submission 109983) | Soil microbial communities amended with fresh organic matter from upstate New York, USA - Whitman soil sample_246_MG | ecosystem: Environmental > Terrestrial > Soil > Unclassified >... | reverse complement strand
TTCTGCGGGCACGAGCGGTTCTGCGGGCACGAGCGGTTCTGCGGGCACGAGCGGTTCTGCGGGCACGAGCGGTTCTGCGGGCACGAGCGGTTCTGCGGGCACGGCTGGCGCAAGCGATGGCGGCAGTGCTGGCGTCGGCGGGGGGAGTGGCACGACCGGCGCGAGTGGCGCTGCCCAGGGTGGAAGTGCGGGAGAGCAAGTCGTTGCAGGCGCAGGCGGAGCAAGCTTCGGCGGCCAAGGCAACCCATGACGACTCGTCCATGGGTCGTTTGCTACTGGCTGTTTGCGCTCTCATCGAGCTGCGGCACGGCCGCGCCTGCGACGACCAGTCGGGGCGCGCCCGAGCAGAGCCTCGAGCCCGCTGTGCGGCGTTTGAGCGTCGCCGAGCTCGAGGCGAGCGCGCAAACGCTGCTCGGCAATGCTACTGAGCTCGCGGCTGCGCTGCCTCCCGATGCCCGACAGTCGGACTACTCGCGCAACGTGGCACAAACGGTGGATTCGTTGCTGCTCGGTCAGCTGTTCGATGCCGCGCGCAGCGCGACGGCGGCGCTCGATCTGAGCCAACCTCGGTTTCCAAGCTGCGCGCGGTTTGCTCTGCCCGACGATCGCGCGTGCGCCGAAAACACCGTGAATGCGCTCGCGCGCACGGCTTTCCGGCGCGACCCGAGCGCGCTCGAAGTCGAGCAATTGCTGGCGCTGTTCGCAGTCGGCTCCGATGGCTCGGATTTCCAGAGCGGAATTGCGTTGGTCATGCGTGCGTTGCTCGGCTCGCCGAAATTCATGTACGCGACGACCCTGGGTGAAGGGGGGCCAGGGCCCACCCAACTGAGCAGCCAAGAGCTCGGCAGCGAGCTCTCGCTCTTGATCAGCGGTCAGCCGCCGGACGAAGAGCTGCTACTCGCAGCCTCGCGCGGGGAGCTCGCTTCGGCGCCCGGGCGCGAGCGGCAAGCGCTGCGCTTGCTGCAACGGCCGCAGTCGCGCGAGCTCTACCGGCGCTTCGTGCAAGAGTGGTTGGGGTTGGTCGGTTTGAACGGGCTCGCCAAGTCCAGCCAAGTGACCACTGGTTTTCCGGCGCTGCGCGAGGCCATGCTCGTTGAGACCAACCAGTTCGTGGACGACGTGTTCGGCTACCAAGCGGGCTCGATCGGTGCGCTCTTGGCGGGTGGCTACAGTATCGTGCCCGACGCACTCGCGAGTTTCTACGGCGTTCAGCCCAGCGCGCCCGGAGCGCGCGTCGCCTTGACCGCGGTCGGTCGAGTCGGGATCCTACAACAAGCCGGCTTCCTCGCGACGTTCGCGCACGAATCCGAAACTGCGCCGGTGCTGCGCGGCAAGGCGGTGCTCACGCGGCTTTTGTGTCTAGATCTTCCGAAACCCACCGACCTCGGTGTGGATATCGTCTTCCCCCCCGCGGATGCGCACGCCACGACGCGCGAACGGTTCTCCCGCCACGCGACCGACGCGGTGTGCCGAAGTTGCCATGAAAGCCTGGACGGGGTGGGCTTTCTGTTCGAAAACTTCGACGCGGCAGGCCAGCTTCGCACGAGCGAATCGGGCCGGCCGATTGACACCAGCGGTAGCATTCGGCTCGATGGGCAGCAGCTTCAGCTGTCCGACAGCGTTGAGCTTTCGAGCGCGCTCGCCAACTCCGAGCAAGTGCGACGATGCGCGGCCCGCCAAGTGCTGCGCTTTGCTGCTGGCAAGACCGACGCCGCGGTCGAGCAAGCCTTCGTCGACGCATTGCAGGGCAAGAGCTTGGAACGGCGCGGCACGTTTTTAGGGTTGTTCTTGGAATTCGTGAAGAGCGATTGGTTTGCTTGGAGAAAGCCGCAATGATTCGCCGAAGCTCTTTGTCCATCAGCCGACGCGCGGCGCTCACCGCCTTGGGTGCCGGGGCGGCGTTGGCCGCGCTTTTGCCCGAGGTCCGTCCGCTGCGCGCGGCATCTTCGCCAGCCAAGTACTTCATCGGCGTCTACATGCCGCATGGCATGGCGCGCGAATTCTGGGTTCCTAGGCCCGGATTTCAAATCGCATACGAGGGCAGTTCGCTCGCGCCGTTCGATGATGCGGTCAGCTTCGGTCGAAGCTTTCGCGATCAAATCGTGACGCTCGAAGGCCTGGACCTCACTGCAGGTCTGCGCGCATCGACCGTCGGCCACGACGCATCGCGTGTGATTTTGACCGGCAGTGGCAAGGACGGCCAGAACGCATCAATAGACCAATTTCTGGCGGTTGAGCAGGGCCTGGGCAAGGACACGCCGCTATCGAGCCTCGTGCTCGGCGTAGGGTCCGCCGAGCCTGCGCTGCAATGGTGCATCTCTTACGCCAAGGGCGGCACCGCCCTGCCCAAGCTGATCAATCCACTAGCCACCTTCAACCACGCTTTTGGGCAATTCCTAGTGGACCCGGATCCGGCAGCGAGTGCGCGCGCGGCGCGGGAGCAGCGCCTCGGCAAGAGCCTGCTCGACTATTGGCGTGCCGATCTCGCGGAGCTCAGTGCGCGTTCCCCAAAGGCCGAGCGTGACAAGCTCGACCAACACGCAACCGCACTGCGCGAACTCGAGAAGCGCGTGCTCGGTCAAACGGTGACGTGCGCCGTTCCGTCTCGGCCCGACCCCACCCAGTTTCCGGCGGTCGGCTCGTATCAAGGCGGCGAGCCTTACTTCGATCTCATTTCCGAGCTCCAGATCGATCTCATGGTGCAAGCGTTCGCCTGCGGGGTCACTCGGATCGGCACGCTCTTTCTGGCCGACCTCAGCCGCACTCATTTCGATCCAGACCTGCCCGAAGACGTACACACCGACGTCGCGCACCGCTACGCGAGCCCCGGTCGTAACGGAAAGGGCAGCAGCGACGCGGCATCGCAGGCGCGGCTCGCGCGCCAGAATCGCTATGTTTACGGTAAAATTGCGCGAATTTTGCAGCGGCTCTCCGCGTCGGGATTATTGGAGGAAACGGTGCTCGTGGCCATGAGCGACATGGGCGATCCGTCGAAGCATAGCTCTCGCCAAGTTCCAACACTGCTCGCGGGCGGGTGGGGCGGCGCGTTGAGGGCTGGCCGTCACATCGACCTGGGCGCGGAGGGTACGCCCAGCAACCGCCTGCTGGTCTCCGTTCAGCAGGCCTTCGGTGTCGAGAGCGATTCCTACGGTCAGTCGGCGGATCCGAGCATTCTGAGCGGAACACTCGCGCTGACGTGAGCGCCCGACGTTCGATGAACGCTGAGCGAGGCTCTTAGGCAGTGCCCCAATCTCGCTAGCCTGCATTCAACGCCGTGCCGGATCTTGCTTGTAGAACTCGGCTAGCTCGGCGTAGAGCTCCGGATGTCGGCGCTGGAGCGCGCGTGGCTTCTCGAAGAACATCTCGGTCAACACGGCAAAGAATTCGGCTGCATTGGTGGCCCCGTACGGATCGAGATCGCTGTGGCGCCCCGCGTGCAGGCGTTCCGACAGCTCTTGGAACTCGTCGCCCAGAACGCGCGCCCAGGAAGTGTAGCGTGCGCGCGCCCCGAGATCCGGCGTGCCATCCATCACGCCGTCTTCGCCGTCGAGCTGATGCGCGAATTCGTGCAGGACCACGTTTTGGCCATCCCGCGGTTGCGCGGCGCCCGACAGCACGTGATCCCATGCGAGCACCACGAGTCCGCGTTGCCACGATTCACCGAGTCGCGTCTGATCGCCCTCGATCACGACCAGGCCATCGCGCTCCTCGGTAGGTACGCGATACGCGCTCGGGTAGACCACGATCGCGTCGACGTTCGGGTAAATGTCGGTCTCGCGATGTAGCAAGAGCAGGCACGCCTGCCCCGCGATGGTGAGCTTGATCTCCTCCGTGAGCTCGAGACCGCCGCAGCCTTCGAACGACTTCTCAGCCAAGAAGATGCGCACCAAGCCTTCGAGCTCGCTTCGGTCCTCTGCGCTCAAGCCGGCTAAGTAAGGAATGTTCTTGTCCAGCACGGCGCGTTCCTGCGCGCTGAGCGGCTGGGCACGGAGCGCCTCTCGTCGTCGAGTCTTGAAGAAGTCGAACATCTTTCCCGAGGGCTTTTTAGCCGGCCGGGAGCGGTTCGCCTACGAGTTCGCGCGGGGCAGGAGTTTACAGGCCGTATCGGCCGCTCACCGGATCGATGACGCTGACGGGCAGTGCCGTCTCCTCTGCGTCGTCCGTCGCGCTTGCAGCCGGTGGAGTCGCGCTTTGGGCGACTGGCTCTTTCCGTGAGATCGCCACGGGTTCGACCTCGGCGCGGGCGGCGGCAGGGATTGCTTTGCTGACCGCGGGTCGGAAGACCGCAGGGTAACTGAGCGGCTGAGTCTTCGACTGCACTGGGACATCGGCCGGCGCGGGCTGAACCTTGATCGGCTCGGGGATCGCACGCCAGATGGGAGTCGCGGCCGCGGCAATCATCGGCTCGACCCGCCGCGATTCCAAGCTGGCGGCGCTATCTCGTGTCCGCCATACGCCGAAGCCACTCAGCACGAGCACCGCGCTCACCCCCACCATGGCGAGCGGTAGCCGCATCGAACGCCGACGAGCCGGCTCCGGCGCTGGCAGCTCGACTTCTTTACTCGGTCGCCAAGCTCGCAACGCTTGCGCAAATTCCCCGACGGTCTGATAGCGCCGGTTGGGATCTTTTTCCAAGCAGCGCGCGATCACCGAGTCGAGCTCGGTCGCCGTGCCGTTCGAGAAAGTGCCCAGTGAAGGCGGCGATTCGGCCAAAACCTTACCGCACACTTCGGTCATCGTGTCGCCTTCGAACGGGCATTGTCCCGTCAAAAGTTCGAACAAGATGGCGCCCAAGGACCAGATGTCGGCACGCGCGTCGACATCCGGCGAAGCACGCATCTGTTCGGGCGCCATGTAGTACGGCGAGCCAACCGGGTCGCCCGCGCTGGTAAGTGAGGTCCTGGAGATGCGCGTGGTCGAGCGCAGCGGCGAGCTGACCTCTTTGGAGATCCCGAAATCCAAAACTTTCAGCACCACGCCCTCGGGCGTATTGGCCAAAAACAGATTACCCGGCTTGAGATCGCGGTGCACGATCCCCAAGCTATGTGCCTCTGCCAGGCCGTCACAGGCTTGAAGCAAATAGTCGATGGCTTGCGGCACCGGAAACGCGCCGCGCTCCCACAGCGCTGCTCCCAGATCCTCCCCTTGCAGCTGCTCCATGACGATGTAAGGGCAGCCCGAATCGAGCCGCGCTACGTCCAGCACCCGTACCACGTGATTGCTGCGCATGCGCGCGACCGCGCGCGCTTCGAAGAGCACGCGCTCCACGATGTCGCGGCTGCCCGCGAACTCTTCGCGCACCACCTTGATCGCTACGGGTGCATCGAGCTCGAGGTGGGTCGCGCTCAGCACCACGCCCATGCCGCCTTCACCGAGGCAGCCGTCAATCTTATACTTGTTCCCGACGATGCACCCGAGAACGAGCCCGGTTCCGTCCGGTATTGGTAGTGGGGTGCTCATGACTGGCTTTGGTTTAAATGAAGCTCCCGGCGAGCGAGTCGCCTCCGCTGGATCATAGCAAAACGGATGCCGTCAGCCCGCGGCAGGTGCGTCTCACTCCCCGGGAGGCCAGCTCCGGCTTGGCTCTCACTCAAGCTGCCGTACCTAGTACGATCAATAGTCATGTTTTCACGCCGAGCCCTGGCGCTGCGCATAACTGACACGGGCGATTTGCCACGCTGCGGCGTGTTGGTGCCTGCGTTCAGCGACCCAGGTGAGCCATCATCGCTTCTGGATAGCGTGTGCCCGCCGCGGCGCCGACCGGAAACGCAGCTTCCAGCTGGGCGATTTCAGCTGCATTCAGGTCGAGCTGCAAGGATTCAAGGTTCTCTTCTAGATACGTGCGGCGCTTGGTGCCTGGGATAGGCACCACCTGCGGTGATTTGGCCATCACCCAGGCCAACGCGACTTGCGAAGCCGTCGCGCGACGCCTGCTGGCGAGCTCGCTGATCCGGGTGACGAGATCCAGGTTCCGTTGGAAATTCTCCCCCTGAAAGCGCGGCGAGAATCGGCGATAGTCGTCCTCGGCAAAATCATCGAAGTGCTTAATTTGTCCGGTCAAGAAGCCGCGGCCGAGCGGACTGTATGCGAGAAACCCGATGCCGAGCTCGCGGCAAGTCTCGAGAACGCCGTCTGCTTCGGGGTCGCGGGTCCACAGCGAGTATTCCGATTGCACGGAGCTGATTGGACTGACCGCGTGCGCCTTGCGCAGCGTGGCTGCGCTCACTTCCGACAAGCCGATGTAGCGGACCTTGCCGATCTTCACCAAATCCGAAAGCGCACCGACCGTGTCCTCGATGGGCGTCTTGGGATCGACGCGGTGGTACTGATACAAATCGACGTAGTCGACCCCGAGCCGGGTCAAGCTGCCATCGATCGACTTCTTCACGTACGCGGGACTGCCGTCCAAGCCGCGATCCTGCGGACGCGGACCACGTACGACACCGAACTTGGTGGCGAGGACGAAGCTTTCGCGGCGTCTGCCGCGAAGCGCCCGTCCAACGAGTTCCTCGTTGGTGTACGGCCCGTACATGTCGGCGGTGTCCAAAAGGGTGACCCCGAGTTCGAGCGCGCGATCGATGGTCTTGAGCGACTCTGCGTCGTCTCGCCCACTGTAAAACTCGCTCATGCCCATGCAACCGAGCCCCAGAGCCGAGACCGTGAGATTCCCCAGATTCCGTGTGTGCATGACACGCTCCTTGAGTGGTCTCCTAAGCCTACGGCCAGGGGCGAGCCACGCCAATGGTAGACGGATGTTGTTGGCTCAAAAACTTTGCTAGCGTGCAGGCGATGAACTGGCGTTTTTGCGCGGCTGTCGCGGGCGTTTTTGCAACGGCTCTGCCCGCCTGTACCCCCGGGTATATGAAAGCGAGCGAGCTCGAATCGAAGCATCAGGGCCCGTCCGATTGCGAAGCTCGCTGCGCCGAGCTCGGCATGCGCATGGGCGCGCTCGTGCTGGTCTCCGACACGTTGCCGGGTTGCGTTTGCCAGCCCAAGCCGCCGCCGCCGCCCGCTGCCCTGCCTGCCCCGGGCCAAGTGCCGCCTCCAGCTCCACCACCGAGCTCGGATCAAACTCCGACTTCCGATGCTTCGCAACAAGGCGCTTCCGCCGCGACCGCGGGTTACGCCGTGATTGCCGCCGCCGCGCGCGGCAACCAAACCCAGCAGCAGCGCCAAACGCAACAAAGCTATTTCCCGAAGTAGCCGCCAGCCAAGTCGCCTGCCGGCTGGGCCACTCTCGGCCGGGCCGGCCCAGGGGCGCTTTGCCGCTGCCGGCCGGGCCTGGGCGATGCTAAGGCAAGCGCCAGATGAACTCCGATGCCCTGGTCACGGCGCGCTCTGATCGCGCGTTTTATGCATTCAACGCGGTACTGTCCTCGGTCGCGGTCGCCTTCATCGCGTTCATCTTGCTACGCGGGAAGGGCGGCGGCGGGCCAGACTTGAGCTTCATGCCGGCGATCAACGCCTGCTTCAACGGGCTGTCCGCGCTGTGTTTGCTGGCCGGCTACGTCGCCATCCGGCAGAAGAAGATCGCGGTGCATCGCCTGCTCATGGTGAGCGCGTTCGCCAGCTCTTCGCTATTCCTGGTTGGCTACCTCAGCTATCACTTCGTGCACGGGGACACGAAGTTCACCGGCGTCGGACCGATTCGGGCCGTGTACTTCGCGCTGTTGATCAGCCACATCTTGCTTTCCCTGAGCGTGGTGCCGCTGGCGCTGACTTCGTTCTACTTCGCCTTCAAGCGATCATTTTCCCGCCATCGTCGGTTAAATCGCGTGTTTTTGCCGATTTGGCTGTACGTGTCGGTGACGGGCGTGTTGATCTTTTTGATGCTGCGCTAAGGCCTTCCGATTCAAGTCTCCCGTAATCGTGCCCGTGCCCGTGCCCGTGCCCGGAAAACAGGAAATTGCTTTCGATTGGATGGCGCCCTCCTCCCCGTTGCCTCTTTTGTACACAAGCACGGGAACGCTCACGGGCGCCCCTGAGCAAAACAGGACAAGCCTAGTGCGGTTCGGTTGCGACTCGCTCGATGCCGCCCCGCGCCAGATCGGTCAGCAGGCGAGCCCCGCGCAGTAAGCGCGCGAGCGTGGAGTAAATGCGCGGGTCCAAATCGCTGGGTAGCTCGGGCACCGGGGCGTCTGGCTCGGGTGGCTCGCCACGCGCGAAACTCGCCGCTTGATGCAAGCTTTTGACCATGAAGGTCGTCAATGGTCGTGCGAGTTCGGCTGTGATCGGTGCTTCGCGGGTCAGAACGCGAGCCGAGTAGGTGTCGATGGTGGTCAGCGCCCCAGCCGAGCGGCGCGCGTACGTGATCAGCTGGAGCGCATACTCACCGGTGAGGCTGTCGTCGTGGCGTGGTTCGGTCAGCAGTCGCTCGAGTGAATTCTCGGCTTCGCCGAGCGCGATGCCCGCGGCGCGCCGCGCGCTCATGATGCGTGCCTCGCTCGCCTCCGAATGGCGATTCGCTGCGCCTTCGAAGACGGCCACCGCATAGTTGGCAACGGCGTCGAGCATGCGTGCCAACAGCTCGGGCAAGCGGGTGCGTTCGCGAGAAGGGAAGACGAACACCGCGGCTACGAAGGCAATCCCACCGCCAATTGCCGCGTCCGAGGCGCGCGCTACCGCGACCCACCAATCGCCTTGGAAACGCTCGGCGAGCAGCACGAACACCGGGGTCAAAAAGAACGTGAACAGTCGATAGTTGCGGCGGTGCGTGGCCACCGCCGCCACCGACAGCGGAAACATGGCTGCCGCCAGTGCCACCGGTGAGTGCAAGAGCAAGGTGATGGCCACGGCTGCGATGCTGCCGAGCACTGTTCCCAGCACGCGTTGCGCGGCCTTGGCAGCGGTGGCTCCGGAATATGGCTGGAGCACGGCCAGGGTCGTCACCGTCACCCAGTGCGGATGTACCGAAACGCGGTGTCCGATCAACGACGCGATGCCCACCGTGCAGGCCACGCGCAGCCCATGGTGAAAGAACGTCGAGTGGGGCGAACAAGCATCGCGTAGTACCGCCAGCTCCCCACGCCACGAGCGTAGTCGCTCGCCGAGCGTCTTCTGCTTGTGACTCGGCGCTTCCGACTCGGCGTTGGCGCGGGCATCCAAAGCGGAGGTCAGGAGCTCCGCCGCGCGACTCGCGTCGTCGAGGTGTTCGAGCAGTGCGGCAATCGAGGAGCTTTTGTCCGCCGCGCTGCCCGGAGGCGGCACGGTCGGGGTGCTGTCGCCCGCCCGCAGATTGGGGGTACGGAGCGTGGTCGCCGTATCGTGATTGCGCTCGGCAAAACGCTGCAAGCGGAGGGAGATGCCTTGTCGTGCGCTGTCCGTAGCTTCGGCTTCGCTCGCCTCTTTCAGCGTGACGAGCAGTGGAAACTGCGCTTCCGCCAAGCCGAGCAGTACGCGCAAATTGCTGCCGATGCGCGTTTCCCCCGCGCGCCGCGCGCGACCGCCGATGGCCAAGCGGCGGGCCTCCTCGATCGCTTCACGAATGCGTCGATGATGAATGCGTGCGAGCTGATTCCAGCGCGGGTCACCGTCTGGAAGATTGTCTCGCAAGCAGGTTTCGATTTCAAAAGCGTAGTTCGAGAGCGCATCGAACACGTTGGCTTCCGCGCGGCGCAGCGGCAGGTGCGTCCAGATCGGCCAGATCACCGAGGAAAGCAAGGTCGCGAAGCCCGCGCCGAGCGTGAAGCATGCTCCGTCCGACACCGGCGCGGAGCCGCCTTGCGCACTGCCGATCGCGACCACGATCGTAATCATCGTGCCCGCGCTGGCCCAGACTGCTCCGAGTGAGCGCAAGAGCGACGCCGGAAACGCAATCAGCATCAGCCCGAGCGCGGCCAGCCACGTGCTTCGCGCAAGCGACTCGGAAACGCCCAGTGCCAGCCCGCCGAACAGGGCGAAAGCGCTGGTCGTCTTGGCGCGGGTGCTGCGTAGTCCGCCCGGATCGACCAGTGTGCCCAGCCAGCCACCCAGAGCCATCCAGGCGAACTCGTGGCGATTGAGCCAGATCGCCAGATAAAACGGCACGAGCGTGGCGACTCCGCCGCGCAGCCCCTTGACCAAGTCCGGCGTCGCGGCGTCGAGCCAAGCCCGGTCGTAGCTGCGCAGGCGGGGCAGTGAAGTCAGCGCCGAAGCTCCTCGTACACCCAATGCGCCAAACCTTTCGAGGCATCGATCGAAAAATGGACCCCGTCTGGGCGGATGGGTTCACTCGTGCCCACGTCTTGCTGGCAAACGCCGCCCGGGCAGAGGTGCTCGGCGACCTCCAGCACCCGCACGCCGGGCACGCTCGCCGCAGACTTTCGAATCACCGCGTTGATGCAGTCGACGCGCTCGTGAAATTCTTTGCGATCGTTGCTGTCGTTCTCGTACGGGCCGACCGGGTACGGCACCGTTGCCGTGAATACCACCCCGCTTTCGTGGGCGAGCTCCGCGAGGCGCAACGAGAGCACGCGGCCGAGCTTGTCGTCCCAGTCTCGGCGACACGCGGTGTGCCAATCGCCCCTGACGTGAAAACCGTACAAAAAGACGCCAGCCAAGTACACGATGCTCGCGTTCGGATGCAGCTCGCGCACCTGCTCGGTCCATTGCGAGCCTTGGCAAGTGTCTTCCAGCATGTTGCAGCCGTCCTTGCCCATCAGCTCGACGGCCACGCCTTGGCCGTGCAAATTGCGCAAGGTCCAGCCCAGTGAATTGGCGGTGGAGTCGCCGAAGACCGCGATCCGAAAGCGAACGAACTCCGGTGCCGATGCGGACGTCGGAAGCTGCGCCGAAGGCGCGGGCGGCTCGCTGCGGCCCTCGGCGTACGTCGCATGCACCACCAACAGCACGGACAAGGCAACGGCTGCCGGCACGATGTACAATGGTCGATTGAACGGAACGCCGTGCTTGCGGATCGGCTGCTCGAGAAAACGGTAGGAGACGATCGCGATCGCGAAGGTGAGGGCGAACCGCACGGCGTGCAGACCGAACCCGTGCATGTGCGTGCGCTCGGTCGATAAGAACACATTGACCGGCCAGTGCCACAGGTACACGCCGTAGCTGATCGTTCCCAGCCAGGCGAGGGGGCGAACGGCAAGCGCGCGCGCCACCCAGCTCCGTTCGCCGGCGATCGCGCAAGCGATCAGCAGCAGCGCGCCGAGCTCCGTCAGCCAGAACCCCCCGCGGTACAGGAAGGGGTTGGTGCCGCGAAGCGTCGCCCAGGCGACGCCCAGCGCGAGCAGGGCGAACATGCCGACCGCATCCAGCGCCCGTACCATGCCCGCAGTGAACTGAGTAGTGGGCGATATCACCGTCGCGAGCGCTGCGCCCAGCACGATGGCCGTCATCCGCGTGTCGGTACCCAGGTAGGCGCGCGTGGTGTTGCCCGGGTCGAAGAAAAATAGCATCGCCGTCATCGACAGCGCGCTCAGCACGAGGCACACGCCGAGCAACGTACGCTCCCCGCCTCTTCGCAGCACGAGGCTGACCAATAGCGGCCAGACCACGTAAAACTGTTCTTCGATCGACAAGCTCCAGGTGTGTTCCAGGGGCGAAGGCGCGGCGAACAGCTGCCAGTAGCTTTGATGTCGAAAAATCGCCTGCCAATTGGCGACATAGGCAAGCGCCGCGAGCGCTTGCGCGCGCACCGTGAGCAGTTCCTCTTTGCGCGCAAAGTAGCGGCCGTAAATGGCAACCACCGGCATCAGCGACAGCAAGGCTGGAAACAAGCGCCTCGCACGCCGAATCCAAAACGGCCCGAGCGCGATTCGCCCCGTCTCGCGCCGTTCGGCCAGGAGCAGCGAAGTGATTAAGAAACCGGACAACACGAAAAACAGATCGACGCCGAGGTAACCGCCGGCCAACGCACCGTTGGCGTGGAACAGCAGTACCCCGAGTAGCGCGAGCCCGCGCAGTCCGTCGAGCGCTGGCACGTGGCGCAATCGCGCGGGATGGACCTGAGAGCTCACCGCCGGGACCGTAGCGTTAGTGTTACCCAGCTTCGAGTGTTTAAGCGCACCGCCAAGCGAAGACCGAGCGCCATTCCAGTGCAAGCGTATTGCGCGACCGCATGATTTGGCCCCCGCTCCGAAGCCGCGGCAAAGGCCGGCTCGGCATGCGCGGTCAGAAACGCTAGCCGCCTTTTCGCTTGCAGGAGCTGGCGTCCGAATCTGGAGTCCAGCCGCAAACTTCGCCCTTACTTTGGACAGACGAAGCGACGCTCCTAGCTCGATGAAGTGCGCGGGAACCTCCCTCACGTTGAATTGGCGACAGTAAAAAGTCGAAACCCAAACGGCGCTGACCCCCGGGGGTGATGAAGGGTGCTGGCCGCTTGCTGCTGTTTTCGAGCTTGGACCCTGTGCTCGATCTCGGCGGACTTTCAGAGAGCGGTTGTAGCGACTCGCAGTCAGATGCCGGACGTCCCGCGCGGACCAGGTGTGCGCTGTGAGGTGCGTTGCTGGATCGCGATCGCCCACCCTTTCGCTTGCCCAGCACCCGGCGCATTGCCTCACGGCGCGCAAATCATCGACTTTGAGGCGCTTTCTCCCGTGTGCAGAGCGCGCACCCTTGGCAGACGCGTGCTAATCAGCGTCCGCCATGTCTGGCTCTCGCTCCGCCCCCCCGCCCAATCCGGCTCAGTCGGAGTCTGGGCGCGCGCGCATTCGCTTTCCGGAGGAGCTGCCGATCTCGGCGCGAGTAGCGGACATTTCGGCCGCGGTGGAGGCGAATCAAGTCGTAATTGTCGCGGGTGCGACCGGCTCCGGCAAGACCACCCAGCTGCCCAAGATCTTACTCGACATGGGTAGGGGCACCGATGGACTGATTGGGGTGACGCAGCCGCGTCGGATTGCAGCGACCAGTGTCGCCGCCCGAGTTGCGAGCGAGCTCGAATGTGAGCTTGGCCAAGAGGTTGGCTACCAGATCCGCTTCGAAGAACGCACGAGCGCACGGACCTACGTCAAGTTCATGACGGACGGCATTTTGCTGGCCGAGATCCAGGGTGATCGCCTGCTGCGCCGCTACGACACCTTGATCATCGATGAAGCACACGAGCGCAGCCTGACCATCGATTTCTTGCTCGGCTGGTTGAAGAGCATCCTGCCCCAGCGTCCCGAGCTCAAGGTCCTGATCAGTTCTGCCACCATCGAGACCGAGCGCTTTTCGGAGTTCTTTGGCGGGGCCCCGGTGATTCAGGTCGAGGGCCGTACGTTTCCAGTGGAGGTGCTGTACGAGCCGCCCGAACCCGAGCTGGACTTGCCCGAGGCCGTAGCCAACGCGGTGGCTTCGGTGACGTCGCTCGATCCGCGCGGCGACATATTGGTGTTTCTGCCGGGCGAGCGCGAAATCCGCGAGGCGGAGCGCGAGCTGGCCGCAAAGAAGCTGCGGCACACGCTGGTGCAGCCGCTGTATTCGCGACTTTCGGCCGGGGATCAACGCAAGGTCTTCGCGACCATCCCTGAGCGGCGCGTGATCCTCGCGACGAACGTGGCCGAGACTTCGCTCACGATTCCGGGCATCGTGTACGTGATCGATACGGGGGTGGCGCGGCTTTCGCGCTACGAGTCGCGTACCGGCACCACCAGCCTGCACATCGAAGCAATTTCGCAGGCCAGCGCCGATCAGCGCAAGGGCCGCTGCGGGCGTGTGCGCGACGGCATCTGCGTGCGGCTGTACGACGAAGAGAGCTTCGCGGCGCGTCCCGCATTCACCGATCCCGAGCTCAAACGCACGGGGTTATCCGGCGTCATTTTGCGGATGAAATCGCTCGACCTGGGTGATGTCGAGGATTTCCCATTTCTCGATCCGCCGCACTCGCGCGCCATCGCCGAAGGCTATCGCGTTTTGCAAGAGCTGGGCGCGTTGGATGCCGAGCGAAAACTGACCGCGCTCGGCGCGCGGCTCGCGCGGTTTCCCGTGGACCCGCGCGTCGGGCGGATGATTTTGGCGGGGGTCGAGGAGGGCTGCCTCACTGAGGTCCTGATCTTGGCGGCCGCACTCAATATTCAAGACCCGCGTGAACGCCCGCGCGGGGCGGAGCAGAAAGCCGACCAGCTGCAGCAACGCTTTCGCGACGAGCGTTCGGATTTCTTGGGCCTGCTCAAGCTCTGGGCATTCGTGCGCGAGGCCAAGAGCGTGGGCGAGCTGCGGCGGCTGTGCCGTGACAATCTACTCTCGTTCTTGCGCATTCGTGAGTGGGCCGAGGTGCATCGACAGCTCGAGGACGTCGCCAAAGAACTGCGCCTGAGTCCAGCCAAGGGCGGTCGTGCAGCGACTGATTTGGACGTACGTCTGCATCGCGCGTTGCTCACGGGGCTGCTGTCCAAGATCGGGCAATGGAACCCCGAGCAACGAGTGTACATTGGGGCCAAACAGACTCGCTTCATGCTGCACCCGTCATCGGCGCTGGCCAAAAAGCCTCCTGCGTGGGTGATGGCGTTCGAGCTGGTCGAGACCAGTCAGTTATTTGCGCGTACGGCGGCCAAGCTGGATCCACAATGGTTGGATGAGGTGGGCGCACACCTGCTCAAACGCAGCTATTCCGATCCGCATTGGTCGGAGAAGTCCGCACGAAGCTCGATCAAAGAGAACACCACGCTCTTCGGATTGCCCGTGTTTCGCGGGCGGAGCGTCGACTATGCCACGGTTTCGCCGGGGCGAGCGCGCTTGATGTTCTTGGAGCACGCGCTGGTACGCGGTGAGTACCGCTCGAAGGGCAGCTTTCAAGATCACAATCGCAAGCTGCTGGAGGAAGTCGCGCGTCACCGTGACAAAGCGCGGCAGAGCGATTTGCTCGCCGACGATGAAGCGCTGCTGTCGTTCTTCGAACAGCGGGTGCCCGAGCACGTAGTCAATGGCAAGAGCTTCGAAATCTGGCGCGAAGGTGCCGAGGCCAAACAGCCGGATCTGCTCCGGCTCAGGTTGGAAGACGTGCTCACGCTCGAGCAAGGCCTGTTGCCGCAGGACTATCCGGACGCGATTGAACTGCACGGGGCCACCATCCCCGTCAGCTATCGCTTCGATCCGAGCGCGGACGATGACGGCATCACGCTGTCCGTGCCGCTAGCGCTGCTTTTGCAGCTCGATCCGGGTGAACTCGATTGGACCATCCCCGGTTGGCACGCGCAGAAGATCACGGCGCTCCTCGCCGAGCTGCCACGAGCGCTGCGTCGCGAGCTCGGTTCGATTTCGGAGCTCGCTCAGCGGGTCGCGGCTCGCCTCACGCCCTTCGAAGGACCGATGTTACCGGCGCTCGCGCGGGTGGTCTCCGCGGAGTCGGGCGTCGATGTCGCGGAGAGCGCCTTCCGCTTGGATGCGGTCCCGCCGTACATGCGGCTCACCTGCCGCGTGGTGGGCGAGGGTGGGCGCACGATCGCGCAGAGCCGCGATGTGGCCGAGCTGATTCAGCAACATGGTGGCCGCGCGCGCGAAGCGCTGCGGCGCACGGCACCTCCAGCGCAATGGGAGCGCACGGGCATCACCAGTTGGGATTTCGGCCAGCTGCCCGCGTTCGTCGTGCGGCGCGTGCTGGGCTCCGAGCTCAGGAGTTACCCGGCCTTGATCGATCGCACCAAGTCCGTCGATCTGACCCTGCTGGAGACCGAAAGCGCGGCGCGCGCGGCGACGCGGCTGGGCGTTCGCCGACTGTTCGCGCTCGCTGCGAAGAGCCCGCTTTCTGCCTTCGCCAAACAGTGCCCGCCTCCCTTCTCGCTGCGGACGGCGTTTTTGATTCCGCGCGCCGAGGTCGATGCATTTCGCGATTCGTTCTTGGCACGTGTGGTGGAGGAAGCGTTCGGCTGCGCGGAGGGTGCCCCGCTACCGCATGACGAGGCCAGCTTCGACGCCCAGCTCGAACGCGGTCTGCCCCGCATTGCGCCTTCGTTCAAAGCGCTGGAGCGCGCAAGCCTTGCCGCGTCCGGCGAGCTCCAGGCGACCTTACGGGCGCTCGATAGCGCGGCGAAACACCCGAGCGCCACCGCTGCCAGCGCCGAGATCCGCGCTCAGCTGGCGCGTCTCTTCACGCCTGACCTGATCGAAACGGTGCCGCTAGCTCGCCTCGAACAATTCCCGCGCTACTTGCGCGCGGCACAAGCGCGCCTGACGCGCGCGATCAGCGATCCTCGAAAGGACGCCGACAAGCTGGCGCCGTTTGCGCAACTATGGGCGGCGTTCTCGGCTCGTCAGAGCAGCATCACGGATCGCGGCTCCGCGCTTGCGCTGCGCTGGGCTTTCGAGGAGCTGCGCGTCGCCATTTTTGCGCCGGAATTGCGGCCGGCTGCAGCGGTGAGCGTGCACAGTCTCAGCCAAGCGCTTTCACAGCTACGCTAGCCTGGAAGGTACGCTCGCCTCTGCCTTCAGCGAGGCAGCGTGGGCGCGGCTGGGGGGCTGCTGGAGCGTTCGCGCACGGCACTGCGCAGAGTGGCGATCACGTCGTCGAGATTGACGGGCTTGACCAAGAAGCGATCGGCACCGAGAGAGGACAACAGTTTCCATTCTTGGGGGCCACCCGAGGCGGTCATCACGATGATCGGGACATTCTGCGCTTCCGGGCGGGCGCGCAGCTGTTCGGTGACCGCTACGCCGTCCAAGATCGGCATTTGCAGATCGATCATCACGACCGAAGCCGCTTTTTGATCGAATGCGTTTACCAAATCGCCGCCGTTGCCCACGCATACGATGTCGGCGTCGGGGAATTCCATGCTCAGCTTGAGTGCGAGCAGATCCCGAAAATCGGGATCGTCTTCTGCAACTAGAATGCGCACGGGCTCCACGCTGCACGCGCGCGCTTCCTTGAGGGCTCGGCGAAACAGATCCGCCGAAGCAAATCGATCCTCTGGACGCTTGGACAAGGCTTTCAGCAAGACATCGTCGAAGGCCGTGGGTAAGCCGGGGCGACGGTGGCTCGGTAGCTCCGGTTCTTCGGTCGCGTGCCGAACCATGATCGCGAGCGCGCTTCGGCCGTCGAACGGTGGTTTCCCAGTGAGCATTTCGTACGCCATGCAGCCGAGGGCGTAGATATCGCTGCTCTTGCTCGCGGCTTGGTCGTTCTCGAATGCCAATTCCGGCGCCATGTATTCGGGCGTGCCGGCAATCACTTTGGTTACACCGCCATCGATGTATGGCGTAGCCAAGCCCAAATCGGCGACCCGCACTCGAAGCTCGTTGTCTAACAACACATTGCTCGGCTTGAGGTCGCAATGGACCGTGCCTGCCGCGTGAATTGCGGACACGCCTTGGCAAACGTCGTTCAAGATAGCCAAGGCTTCGTCGAGCAGGGCGTGTCCATCGCTGCGCTCGAGCCAGGCGTCTACGGTCTGGCCCTCGACCAATTCCATGACGAAGTAGGGCACCGAGCCATGCTCGCCGAACGAGTGAATCGCCAGCACGTTGGGGTGATTCACCAGGGCCATGGCTCGCGCTTCGCGGATGAAATGCTGGCGCGCATCTTCGTCGAAGGAGGCCGAATTGACGAACTTGATCGCGACCTTGCGGTGGAGCTGTAAGTCGAACGCTTCGAGCACCACGCCCATCGCTCCGCGCCCGAGCTCACCGAGGATTCGGTACACCCCGCCAACCACGTCACCGATTGCAGGTAGCTGAAGCTTGTCTTTCGAATCGCGCAAAAAGTTGTCGAGCAAACTCGTGAGTTGGCTCTGCGCGGGCGGTGAACTCGACGATGCCATCGCCTGGAGTTACTGCAAGTTGCAAGCCGCAGGGAAAATACCGAGATTCCGGGTGGCGAGCCGGTGACAACCGAGACTTTATGACCCGCCTACTGCGCGCGTGCGGCGGAGCTGCTGATCCGAGCGCTTGCGGAGCGGCCTGAACAACCGTCTCCCCACTTGTAAGAGCGTGTTGCGCTCGCGCGACAGACCATCGACGGCCGCGCTCAGCCGCTGGTGTGATGCTCAGCCGTAGGTGCTCAGGTTCACCGCCGCATGCCGTCGTACAACGCTTCACGGTGTAGGTCCCGATGCCTCCCGAATCGTCAGCTCGTTGGTTCAGGCGCGCGCTCGAGACCTAGGAAATGCTGACTGAAATCGAGCAGAAGCGGGGGTTGCGCCGCGTGCTAGGGTCCTCCTAAGCTAGGAGAATTCATGCGACCTCGAAGAACGGCCATCGTGCCGAACATGATTTGGGGCACGGCAATCGCTAGCGTCATCCCGAGCCAGCTGGTCGCCTGCGGCGGGTCATCGACCCAACCGGGAGCCGCCGGTAGCAGCAGTCAAGCCGGCAGCGACGCTCGAGCGGGTAGCGCGGGGCATTCCGGCCAGACCAGCGGCGCGGGCGGCGCGCCTCAGGGGTATGCGGGTTTCATCGCTTTGGCGATCGGCGCCTTTGGTGGCGCTGGTGACGGGACGGGTGCTGCGTCTGGCAACGGCGCGGGAGGCACTGAGGTGATGATGGCAGGCTCTGGTGGCAGCCCCGCAGGCTCAGGCGGTCACGCGGCAGGGGCCGCCGGCAGCGCAGCAGGTGGTAGCAGCGCAGGTGCAGCTGGCTCGGGCGGCAAGCAAGCCGGAGGCAACGGCGGTTTTTTCATCGTGCTCGCGGCGGCCGCTTTCGGTGGCAAGAAGCAGTGACGACCGAAGGCCTCCTCGATCACGTTCGGCTGACGCGGGTGCTGAGCGACACGCCGCTCGCGGAGGTGCACGATCGAGCCATTCGCGGTGCGCTCACCCGCGGCTCGGGCGAGTTGCCGTGGCTCGAGTTCGAACGCGCTCGCTACCCGGAGGAAGCGCTGGTGCTGGCGCGCGATTTGTTCTGCAAGCTTGCGGGCGGCGAGTACAGCGCGGTGGCACTGTTCGCGCAGATCACCGCCAGCTTGGCGCTCAATCGGGCGCCCATCGACTTCGTGGCTGCGTCGGCGCGGGTCAGCAGCGATGAGATCCGGCACGCGGATTATTGCTTGCAGATGGCCGCGCTCTGCCAAGGCAGCGAAGTCACCGTCGAGGTTCCGAGAGCCGCGCTCGAAACTGACATTCCGCACTCACTGTCGAGTGCGGAGCTCGATTTCTTGATGCTGAAGTACGCTGCGGTCGGCGAAACCTTGGCGGCTGCGCTGCTCACGGAGTGCCGCCGCTGCGCGAGCGATCGGTTGCTGCGTGCCTTGTTCACCTCCATCGTCGCCGATGAGGTGCACCACGCGCGGCTCGGCTGGTACTATGCCAAGTACCGCGCTGAGCGCTGGTCCCCCGAAGAGCGGTTCGCGCTGAGCGAACGCGTGTCCGAGTTCGTAGTCGGCATCGAACACGAGTTCTCACGCGGGCGCGACGCTCCCGCGCACGCCTCGGATGCCGCCCGCGCCTTGGGTGTCCTCGATTCGTCCACTCAACGGCAGGTGATCAGCGACGTCATGAACTCGGAAATCGTGCCCGCGTTGGACGCCATCGGGCTCTCGGGTTCGCTGGCCTGGGCGCAGCGCCGCCGGGTCGATGCCGCATGAGTCGCGCGTTTCCGCTCTCGTCGCTGGTTTCGCCTCTGTCCGAGCAGGAGCGCGCGGTTTTGCATGGCTCACTGCGCGAGCTGCTGTCTTGGCAGCGTGATCTACGCCAATGGCCCACGCCGCCCAGCGCGCCCGACGCAACCCCCGTCGTTTCACTGTACGCGCAAGGCGCGCTTTGCGGCTGCGCCGGAGTGAGCGACGGCCCGCCCGGCGAGCGGGTCTTGCGCGCGTTCGTCCAAGCCTTGGGCGATGGCCGCTTTGGTGGCCTGAGTGCGCGAGCTCGCGCTGAGCTGCGGTGCCAGCTCTCATACGTGCGCAGCGTGCGTCCAGTCCTGCTCGACCAAGTCAGCGAGCTGATGGAGGTCGGTCGGCATGGCTTGGCGATCGCATTGCCGGGTCGTCCCGTAACGCTTTTGCCCGACGTAGCGCGGGACAATTCGCTGGACGCCGAGGGCATGCTGCAAACGTTGGAGCGCAAGGCCGAGACGCTGCGCTCGGCTTGGCCGGAGGATGGCCTGTATTTGTTCGAAACCGAGAGTATCTTGGTTCGCCAAACCGAGATCCTGCCACTCGAGCGCAACCCAATCACGGCCGCTGCAGCGTGGCTCGCGATGCGTGTCGATGACAAAGGTCGCGTGACCTTCGGTATCAGTCCCCGGACTTGTGAGCAGCATCGAAAATCGCCGATGTTTCATGGCCGCGCAGCGATTCTCGTGCGCGCGCTGCTTGCGCAACGAGTCGGCCGCGGTGCCGCCACGCGCGCTCGGCGCTGGCTTGAGGTCGAGCTGGTGCGCGCACTCGCCGGCCGCCCCGTCGAGCAATTTCCGAGCGAGCCGGCGTTGGTCGCTGGCACGCTCGCGCTCGCGGTCATGAGCGGTATCGAGCTCCACGACGCGCTGCTCGCCTACGCCGAGCGCCCGGAGCTCACGGCCGTGCCGTGGCACGCGGCCCAGGTCGTGGCCGCGCTCGGGTCGCATGCACCGGATGCACTCTGGCGAGCGTGCAAGCGACACTTGGAGGTCGAGCCTTGGGCACCTTGGACCGCCCTCGCGGCCAAGGCCCGCGGTGACGGCGAGACGTTTGCACGCGCGACCGACGCCTTGATAGATGCCGTGCCGGAATTCGGACCCCACGTCGGCGGCGTTGGGCCAAATAGTGTGCCCGAGTTGGCGCGCACGGCCGCCACGGTCGAAGCCCTGCTCACGGTCGATTCGTCTGCCGCGCGAGCGGCCCGCGCGCGCGCGCGCGCTTTCTTGCTCGAACACCAAGTGAACGGGAGCAACTGCATTCTGACGTCGGATCCAGAGCTGGTGCACGGCGCCTTTCCGCAAACGCCGGTGCACGATTACCTGCAGATCGACGTCACCGGCCATGCCCTGCTGGCGTTGGTCGGTAGCAGCCATTCAGTCCCGCCCACCGAGTTTGCCCGACCTCCGGATAGTTGGATCAGCGGCTGAGGCGTGGGCGTACGTGAGCGGCGCCTGCCGGTCGAAGCGAGGAAGTCTGGTGTTCGACCCAGATTGAGACCCTTCGTCGCACTGCCCGCGCCCGGCGACGCACCGCTCCATGGCAAGCCTGGCCTAGTCACTTCACCCGCCGCCGGTCCGGTCTGCGATTGCCTGCAATTGCGCCGCCGGGCACGCTTGGGCAGATTGCCGCTCGTATAGGTAGTCTGCCGGCGGTGCGCCGTTACTTGTTGCTAAAATGCGCGTAGTATCGGTTCCCGCCGGAAAGGATCGTCGATGAGTTTGGTCGTAAAAGGCATGGTTCAAGTCGAAGGCACGACCTATCGCATCGTGCGGCTCAAGCGGGGGCACTATAAAGTCGTGCGCGTTCTCGACGACGCTTCGGTGGGGGTATTTTCGGTCGGCTCGACGTTCGAGATGGCCCCAGAGGGCATCGAGGGCGAGTTAATGCGTGAGATTGCGCGTGTTGCCATCCAAGGCGCGAAGACCACCTGGGTCGGGCGCATCGCCTAGTCACTCCTCGCCCATGGCCGCAAAACGCAGCGCTGGCATCCTGCTCTATCGCCGCCGCGCAGGGCAAATCGAAGTTTTGTTGGTCCACCTCGGGGGGCCCTTCTGGAGCAAGAAGGGAGATGGCGCGTGGTTCATCCCCAAGGGCGAGCTGGAGGACGGTGAGCAACCGCTGTCCGCTGCCCGGCGTGAGTTCCGAGAAGAACTCGGGACGGAGCCCCCGAGTGGAGAGCCGCTCGAACTCGGAACGGTCAAGAACAAGAGCGGCAAGTTGATTTATGCCTGGGCGCTCGAGGGCGATTTCGATCTCAGCGCGTTCAAGAGCAACACCTTCAAGCTCGAGTGGCCGCCCCGCTCCGGCCAAATGCGCGAGTTTCCCGAGATCGACCGAGCCGCCTTCTTCGGCTTGGGGGATGCGGAGCCGAAGCTCCATCCGGCAGAGGTTCCGCTGCTCGAACGTCTGCGACGGCTGCTGAACCCGGGCGCCTGAGGCGCGACGAGGCGTCTCTGGCTCTGCCAGGAGCACCCCGCGGAAACCATCAGAACAGCTTGCCGAGCAAACCTTTGGCTTGGTCGACCGCGCTGTCGACGGCGTCGCCAGTCAGGGCGCTGTCCACTGGTCCGCGCAGGACTTCCGGCAGCTTGCTGGCTAGAAAACCGCGCACCACCTCTGCGACCTTGGCCGCTTGAGCCTCGCTGAGATCGGCCCGAGACACGAGTTGCGAGATGAGCTCTTTCATCTCTCTCCTCTACGCTCGCGCCTCGCGGCTGACAAGCCGCGTCTGGACTCGGGAGCAACGCTCGTGACACGCGTTCGAAATGCCTCGGCCGCACGCGCTTTCGTACGGTCGGCGGATGGCTCACGATGATGCTCCAAAGTTCGGCGTTCCGGCTGGGTTTCACCAGGATCGAAAGCAGGTGGCTGCGCTCAAGGAGCGTCTGTTCAATGAAGGGGTCAAGAGTTGCATGGCGACGTTCGTGGACATCCACGGCATCCCCAAGGCCAAACTCACGCCCATCGAGTCGTTCGAGCACCTGTGTGACGGCAGTGAGCTGTACACGGTGGGAGCCGTGGAAGGGCTCGGACTCGCAGGTCCGCAAGAAGACGAGTGCGCAACGGTTCCGGATCTAGACAGCGCGATCGTGCTGCCTTGGGACAAGACGCGCGCTTGGTTCAGTAGTGATTTGTACTACCACGGCGAGCCTTACGCGGGCGACCCCCGCGGTATCTTACGACGGATGCTGGCACGCGCGGCAGAACTCGGCTTTACGTTCAATCTCGGGATCGAACCCGAATTTTACGTGCTCAGGCCCGACGCGCAGGGCAAGCTCGGTCCGATCACCAAGACGCGTTTTCAGGGACCCAACGCTTGCTACGATCTCACGCTCGCCAGCGAATCTTCACAGTTTTTGGACCCGCTCGCCGGTTACCTGCGTGAGCTGGGTTGGGGTCTGTATTCTTACGATCAGGAGTGCGGTCGCGGGCAGTACGAATTCGACTTCGGCTACTGCAACGCGCTCAGCATGGCCGATCGATTCGTGTTCTTACGCTTCATGGTGAAGCAGGTGGCCGAGCAGATCGGCGCCGTCGCAAGCTTCATGCCCAAGCCTTTCGCCGATGATTTTCGGAGCGGCGCACACTTCAACATGTCACTCGCCGACAGCAAGACCGGGCAGAATGTGTTTCGGCCGAGCACGGCTGACAAAGGCAAGCTGGCGAGCCGCTACGGCGTCGCCTGTTCGGACTTGGCGCTGCATTTCATCGCCGGTTTGAAGGCGCATGCTCCGGCGATTACCGCCGTCACTTGCCCGACCTACAACTCCTATCAGGGCCTGATCGCTCGAGGGGATCTGGCCGATTTTTCCTGGGCGCCGGTTTTGGTCGCTTGGGGCAAGAACAACCGCAGCGCCATGCTTCGCTTGCCGGGCAATCGCCACTGCGTGGAGAACCGAGCGGTCGACATGGCCAACAATCCCTACTTGTCCGCCGCGATCTCGCTCGCTGCTGGCTTGGATGGCATCGAGCGCGAGCTCGATCCTTTCGAGCCTCTGAACGACGACCTGTACCGACGCGGTCGAAAGGAGCTCAAGGCTGCTGGCATTGGGCTCTTGCCACGGACTCTGCTGCACGCCCTCGAAGCCTTCGAAGAGGACGACATCGCCACGCGGGCGTTCGGCAGCTTCTACCGAGACATCTTCCTCGATCACAAGCTACGCGAATGGGAGCGAGGCTTCTATCCAGTGCACGAGGAACAGCGCCGAGCGCAATTGACCTTCATCTGAGATCGCTCAGTGCGAACCGAGTAGCTCACGAATCGCCGCATCAATCAGCAAACTCGCCTGCGGGTTGCGATCGGGACCGCCAGCGATATGACCCCAGGAAGAGTGGATGACACGCAGCTCGCCGCGCGCGAGCTGCGTCACCTCCAGCCGACTATCGTCGGGGTGGAAATAGAGATCCTGCTCCGTGGGCATGATGATCGCGCGGGCGGAGATGGCGCGCAGCGCGCGTTGAAAATCGCCGGAGAATTGGCGATTGTCGCTGATATCGGCGGCTTGCCAGCTATCGAGCACACACAATAGATCATTGGCATCGTACGCTTGGTGAGCGCGTGCCCAGCCATCCAGCAAGGCCTGCGGCGATTCGTAGCCGAGCGTGCGGTACTCGTGATTCCGAAAGAATGCCTGGCTGTACGCCCAGCCCGCGTACACGCGTCCGAACGCGCCCAGGCCCCGCAGCGGCGGCTCACGGTACTGGCCCTCCGCGAACGCGGGGTCCGCCAGCAACGCCGCTTTCACGCCCGCCAAGAACACCCAATTGTGCGGGGAGGTTCGGGCAGAGCCGCAGATTGCGAGCAAGCTCGAAACGCGCTCCGGAAAGAGCGCCGCGTGGTGGTAGGCCTGTTGTGCACCCAGCGACCAGCCCAGCGCGAGCGCCACAGCTTCGATGCCGAAGCGCTCGCTGAGTAAGCGCTGCTGAGCGCGCGCGTTATCGAGTAAGCTGATCCGCGGGAAATTTGCGCCCGACTGGGTCGGGTGATTGCTGGGCGACGACGACACGCCATTGCCGAACGTGTTTGGAATGACCACGAACCAGTTTGCCGGGTCCAGCGCTCGTCCACCTTGGACGAGCTTTTCGTTGTCACGATGCGTGCCCGTGTAATAGGTCGGAAAGAGCACTGCATTTCGCCGCTGTGCGTTCAAAGTGCCGAGCGCCCGGTAGGCGAGCCGGGCGCTCTTCAAGACCTCGCCCGACTGCAGCTCGAAGTCACCGAGCTCGAAGTACTGCACACCGCGGCCAGCCGCTTCACTGGTCATCGCTTCATCTCGGCCGACGGCGCCGCGCAAACCCGAGCAGCGCGAGGCCGAGACCCAGGCCGAAAATGCCGCCACTATCGCTGCTCGGCAGCATCGAACAACTACAGCCGTCGTCGCTGCCGCTGGGAGTCGGACCTGGGCCGTCACTGCTGCCCGCGTCACCGCCTTCGTGAGCGGAGCCAGCGGCGCCGGTGCCTGCCGAAGACATTCCGCCAACGCTAGCGCCGCCGCTCGGCATCGCCGGCGCGCCGCCCTCATCCGTGTCCGTTCCTCCGCTGCCGCTCGCGGCGTATGTCGCGCCGCCTTGTCCGCCTTGGGCAACATCGGCTGCGCCACCCTCGCCACCGGCACCCGTCACCGGGGGCGTTCCGACGTACAACACCTTCGAGAGTTTGGTCGTGAGCTTCGCGCGATCGACGGCGGTGGGCTCGTAGCTCACCTCCGTGCCATCCGGTTGGGCCGGGATCACGACCCGGAACAAGTCACCCCCGACAAAGCTCACCTTGGCTTGCTTGGTCTGGCCCTTGACCGTGTACGGCACGCTGACCAGAGCCATTTGTCCCGCTTGATTGGTCGCGCTATCAGCAACGGCCACGTGGAATACGATGGCTGCGCCGACGATCGGGAGCGGTGTCTCTACCGCGCGGAAAGTCGGCGGCGTGATGTCCGCGGCCAGCCCGTAGTACACGCGGTTGTTGCGCAGGGTCGCGGCGTTGGCGCTGGTGATCGTGCCTTCACCCTGACCCGTCACCAGGTCGAGCTTGCCATCGCCGTTGAGATCGCCGACATCGACGGCGAGCGTGAGGTCCGAAAAATTGGGTAAGGCATCGGCCGCATAGGTGAAAACGCCGCTGCCGTCGTTCAAAAGTACCTTCTCGGAGCTGTGAGTTCGGCTGCCGACCACGATGTCGTAGTGACCATCGCCGTTGACGTCGGCGCACTTCGCGGCCCCGTCTTGAGCCGCGGGTTCGCCCAGGATACGGGTCCCGGTCTGGTCGACGAACACACCGTGGCCATCGTTGATCAAGAGCTGGGTGACGTTCAGGCCTGCGCTGGTGCCGTCTGGCGCTTTGCCGGCGTTGTCGAGGATCAGATCGAGATCGCCGTCGTGGTCTACATCACAGGCTTCTTGATTGTTCGCATAGGGGCCGCGCTTCGGAGCGTAGTTGGCCGTAATGTCCGTCGGCGCAGTGCCGCTGAACCCAGTGCCATCTCTGAAATAGCCGTGCCCGTCGTTGAGGAAGATTCGGCTGTAGCCTTCTCGATGATTGATCAGGATGTCGAGGTCGAAATCGCCATCGACGTCGGCGAAGTCCAGGTCCGTCGGTCGCGCGCCGTAGTACGGAGCTGCTGATGTCGCCGCGATCACCGCAGGGAAGTGATCCGTCGCGTCCGGCTCGTCCTTCTGCGTCTCGGTGAGCGTGAACTGTCCGTGTCCGTCGTTGCTGTACAAGATCAAGCGCGACGCGCTGCTTGCGCTCGCGTCGCCCCAATCGGCCACGACCAAATCGAGGTCCCCGTCGCCATCGAGATCGCCAAAGTGCGTGGAGGCGGCGTGTGAAGCCGTGGAGGCAGGCAGCAAAGTTTGCGCTTGGTCGGCAAAAACCCGGGGCGCAGTTTGTACCCACAGCTTGTCGAGATCGGTGCCATATGCGCCGGGTTGGTAGATGTCCAAGTCGCCGTCGCCATCGATATCGCCCACGGCAACTTGTCGCACCTGGCTGGGAGCGCCGGAGAACGATGAGTTGGTTGCGTTCAAAAAGGCACCCTTGCCGTCGTTCAAGTATACGACCGCGGCTTCCAAATTCCCGGGCCCGAACACACCGCCGCCATTGGCCATCACGATGTCGAAGTCGGTGTCGCCATCGAGATCGGCAAGCTCGAGCCAATTCGTGTAGCAGCCCGGGTCGCCGCTGTCGGCGCAGGCAGTTTGTGCGCTACCGACCCCGAGGGACTTGAACGTATCTTCCGTGAATAGCGGCGCCGCTCGCGAGCTGCGCGGAAGAACGAAGAACGCCGCCGCCAGTCCCAGCGAAACCAACCCAGAAACGCGAAACTTGAAGCCTGAACGCGAGTGCATGACCATGACGAACGATTTCCTGAAGGATGAAGCTGCGCTATGCCTTGCATTTGCAGACGCAAGGTTTGATGGCCGCGTGCTCGCACTGACTCGCTGAATCGAGCGCAAGCGCCGAGGTTAACCCCTCCTTCATGGCTTCTTGAGCGCGTGGATGCAAGTTTAACAACACGCAGTTTTTGCTTTCGCGAACGCAATCTTGCTGAGGGATTGCCGCAACAAACACGAAACCGAACCGACAGCGATGCGGACATCGGTCTGGTTCTTGGTTGTTGGCTCTTGGCTCTTGGCTCTTGGCTCTTGGCTCTTGGCTCTTGGCTCTTGGCTCTTGGCTCTTGTGCACGCGCGGCGTTCTCGTTGGCGGGGTTGGGTTTTGCCGGAGCGGAGCACCGCACACACTGCCGCACGTGCGGTGAAGCCGAAAAAACGTGTGACAAAAGCGCCGAGAGCCGGAAAAAGCGCGATTGATTGTCAGGCGGCGCTCGTCCGTCTAAGGTTTGAGTAGTTAGCTTTTTCCGAGAGGTGACAAATGTACGAGCGTAGTTCTTTGCTGGTCTTCGGGTTCTTGGGCATGTTGGCGATGGGTTGCAGTAAAGAGACGACCTCGTCGCGCAATATCCGGACTAACGGCATCGCGGCGCTGATTGACGTCTACGCAGACACGGATACGACGGCGACGGTGCACGTCGAGTTGCGAGTCGGAGGCTCGAGCAGCAACGTGTACATCGGATTGGACGATGGCGATCAGCTCACTGCCACCGCTGGAGACCAAAAGAAGACGCTGACGACCACCGACGAGGTGGGCGTGTATGAGGCCAACTTCAGCGGCGTCGGCGCCGAGACCGCGTTCGGCGTCGTGCTCGATCGCCCGCGCGACACCAGCGCTCCTGCAAACTCGGGCACGCTTCCCCCGCCGTTCACGCTCGATAAACCGACTGATGATCTCTCCCGCAAGGACGATGAGTTAGAGGTGACCTGGTCGCCCTCCGGAACCGAAGACGGTATGGATTTCGAGTTCGATGGCCCCTGCATCTTCTCTCTCAAGACCAGCCCGCCCGATGATTCCGGAAGCTTCATCCTGGCCAAGGACACGCTCGACTCGACGGATGACGACAAGCCGGAGCGGTGCAAGATCAAGTTGAACGCTCAGCGCTCCAGGTCTGGCTCTGCCGACGGAGAGTTCGACAACGAGAGCTATTTTCGCCTGCACCAGCGGCGTTCGACGACGTTCGTTTCGGCGCCCTGACGGCTTGCGGGAGCGATTCGCCCGGTTGAACGGGCAAGGGTTGCGTCGGAATGCGGCGCAGCCCCAGATCGCAGACGATGGCATTGGCCAACGCGGCTCGACTGACAAAGTATCGAACTCGCGCTGTACTCACGAACGATCTCAGCCGGCAGAAGCTGAAGCTCGAAACGTGGCGTGCGGCACAGGAGCTTTCCAGTGCAGGCTCGCCGCTGTGCGATCGCAAGGGTTCGCGCGGCAACGTTCGAAACGACGACGAGCGCGAACTACAAGAGCCTACAGTCTCGCTCGAGTGATTGTTTCCGCAACGTATCTGGTTTCGCTTCGACGCTGTACGACCGGCGTGCGACCGGCGTGCGAGTCAATCAGTCTTTGACACCCTAGAGGCATTGGAGCGATGCTTTCGAGTCAGGTAGTGGTGCCGATTTCGTCGTCGCACCAGGAACGCTCATGCCCGCCAACGCTCCACCGTCCGAGTCTGCGCCCAGTATCTATCCGGGCGCGACCATCTCCAATCGCTTCCGTCTGGTGCGCTTGCTCGGTCGCGGCTCGATGGGTTCGGTGTGGCTCGCGCGGCACTTGACGCTCGACGTCGACGTCGCGGTGAAGTTCATCGACGCCGCGTTTCGCGATCAAAAGGACCACCGCAGTCGCTTCGCCCTGGAGGCCCAGGCCGCGGCCCGTATCAGCAGTCCCCACGTCGTCAACGTGTTGGACTTCGGCGCGGAAGCCTCGGGCCGCCTGTACATCGCGATGGAGTATTTGCAGGGCGAAGACGTGGCCAAGCTGCTCGAACGCAGCGGCCGCCTCTCACCGGCAATTACCGCGCGTATCGTGAGCCACGCGTGCCGCGGGCTCGCGCGGGCGCATGCGCTAGGCATCGCGCACCGTGACGTGAAGCCGGAGAACCTGTTTCTAGTCGGCGCCACCGAAGACGAAGGCTTCGTGCTCAAGATCTTGGATTTCGGCGTAGCCAAGTCCGCGCAAAAGGCGGGCAAGGATTTCGTGGGCACCGTCGTTGGGCAACTCGTGGGCAGCCCGGCCTACATGAGCCCAGAGCAAGCTCACGGCTCGCTGGACGTGGACTTTCGCTCGGACCTCTTTTCACTCGCGGTCGTGGCCTATCACTGCCTCACTGGCGTGGTCCCGTTCGGCGGGGATTCTCTGGCTGAATTGTTGATCGGCATCGTCAGTAAGGACCCGGTCCCGGTCACGCGCCTCACGCCCGGCCTGCCGCGCGCGATCGATGATTGGTTCCAGCGCGCCCTGGATAAAAACCCGGCCCGACGCTTCGCATCAGCCAAAGACTTGGCGCAAGCATTTCACATGGCCATCGGCCAACACGCCTCGTCGGCGACGGACTACGCGTCTTTGCCGGTGGCCACGGCTCGCGTCGCCAGCGGCAGCCGCCCACTCACCGGCAGTGACACAGTGGTGCACTTGGATCAGACGAGCACGCGTCAGGCCAGCGCACATCACGCCGATGTCTCGAATCACACCGCGTCCACGGGCGTCCCGCTGGCGTTGGCGCAGGTTGCGGAGGTGGCCAATGTGCTCGGCATCGCACTGGTTGGACCCGAAGGTGAGCCCGTCGCACATCACAGCCTGATGGGGCTGCCGGCCAGCACTTTTTCGGACGTGACCCGGCGCGTGCAGGAATCATTGGATACGTTCGAGAGCTTGGAGAGCACGCGCAGTCAGGCGCTCGCGCTGTACTTCGAGAGCGCGACCGTGCTGATCCGCTGGGTCGAGAGCCACGCCGTGATCGTCGTCGGTACCGAGCAAGTGCACCCAACCGTGCTCTCGGTGAGCCTCAATGCGGCCGCCTCCAAGCTGCAGACTCTGGCAAAGCAGGCAGGTGGTGCTGCGATTGCGTTTCGATCGACGATCTCTTCGTTGCCTCAAAGCGAATATTCCGAGGTGTCTGGCACCGCTCTAGTCGCGCGTCTTTTGCCGACCGACGCGGTATCGGATGCGACCCTCGCGCGCCTGACGCAACTCTTTGCCAAGCCACTCGGCGCCGTAGGTCGGCTTGCCATTCAGCAGCGCCTCAAGAGCGGTAAGCCGAGCGTGGAAGGCTATCCGGATTTCGTGAAGCGCCTGTCGACCCTGATCGAAGCTACGCCCGAGCGAAACACGTTCCTCACGGAGGCGCTGCGTCTGGTGCCGCCGATCGAATCGGCTCGTCCCGTGCCTCCCGCGAAATCCGTTGCCTACGTGCCTGCCCCGCCTCCGACGCTAAAGTTCGCTCCACCAGTGGCATCACCCAATGCTTCCGCATTCGCCGCTGCAGGCCCAGTTGCGGCCCAGCGCGCGGGCTTGCCCGTGCCGCCGCGCGCACCCGCTGCCGAGGGGAGTGGCGCGCTGCTCGCGCCGAGCCCAGCCGCAGAGGCCACCAAGACCAAGAAGTTCGTCACGTATCGCGGTCGAAAGATCGAGGTCGACGAGTGAAAGGCTGCGCATGGACTCGCTGCTGAAAGAGCTGAAGGTTCAAGGGCTAGCGCTGAGCACGGACGCCGGAGAGGCGCTGGAGTTCGCGGGTAACTTCGACGCCGACACGTTGTGCGCGGTGGCCAGCGTTGCCGCAGGTCAACTGCGCGACATCGGAGACGTACTCAGTGCCGGTCGGCTGGAGCGCTGGTATCTGGTGACCGAGCAGCAGGCGTACTACGTCAGCGAGCGTTCTGGCTCTCGCCTGGTCGCCGCCGGCGATGCGGTCAAGAACGCTGAAGCGACCTCGAAAGCGCTGCACCGCGCCGGCCGCTGAAAAGTACGCCCTAGGGCCTGTCCCTGATTGCTCAGGCTCCCGTAAGCGTGCCCGTGCCCGTGCCCGTGCCCGAAAGAGGCAACGGGCGCGGCGGATGGTCGATAGGGATGGATGGATCTTGATCACGAGCGTTTGGATGTTTACCACCTCGCGTTAGATTTTCTGGTTCTCGCCAGTGAGGTCATCGAAGGGTTGCCTCGCGGTCGAAGCCACCTCTCGGATCAGTTTTCCAGGGCGTCGCTATCGATCGTGCTGAACCTCGCCGAGGGAGCGGGCAAGCACT
>Ga0164308_10000211_pt1 | contig 31213 bp, 24 predicted proteins | sample Whisoiple_246_MG_FD_109983 | JGI IMG/M metagenome (GOLD analysis project Ga0164308, IMG submission 109983) | Soil microbial communities amended with fresh organic matter from upstate New York, USA - Whitman soil sample_246_MG | ecosystem: Environmental > Terrestrial > Soil > Unclassified >... | reverse complement strand
GGCAGCCGGAGCGGGGGCAGCCGGAGGCGGAGCGGCCGGGGCAGCGGCCCCCTGGGCATGCGCGAGTGAGCCAGCGAGCGAAAAAACCAGGGCGAACGGGGCGGCTTGGGACAGGGAACGGCGGGACATCGTGCAGGAACTCCTTGGGACGGACGAGCGGAAGCCGGAATTTCCGGTGGCTATGGGGCCGAGGCCGTGAGTGTCGAGCTGGGCTCGAACTTCTACATGGTTTTTGACAAAGCCACGGAAGCCAGGCCGGGCTCGGCTTCAGTGCTCGGGGGCCGGTGAAGGCTTTGCGGCGCGCGGCCGCGTTGGCGGCGTCGGCCGAACCAGCCCTTGATGTTTTCGATCGTGAGATAAAACACGGGCACGACGATCAGCGAGAGCAGGGTCGAGCTGATAACCCCGCCGATCACCGCAATCGCCATGGGCGCGCGGAATTCACTGCCGTCCGCATTGCTCACCGCGGTGGGCAGCATGCCCAGGATCATCGCCGCGCTGGTCATCAGGATTGGCCGCAGGCGCTCGGGCCCTGCTTCCAGGATTGCTTGTAGCGGCGGCTCGCCGTGCTCGCGGACGCGCACGATCGCGCGATCGACCAACAAGATGGCGTTCTTCGTTACTAGGCCCATCAGCAGCACCATGCCGATTAGAGCGCCCATGGCCATGGTGTTGTTGGTCAAGAACAGGCCGAGCACGCCACCAACGAGCGCTAGCGGCAGAGTGACCATGATTGTGAGCGGGTGGATGAAGCTCTCGAACTGCGAGGCGAGCACGATGTAGATGAAGACAACGCCCAAGAGCATGGCGACGCCCATGTTCTGGTTGTTCTCGTTCATCATTTTGATCTGCCCGTCGTACATGATGGACATTTCGGGCGCGAGCTTCAGCTTGGCGATCTGCGGTTGAAACTCTTTGGCGACGTCGCCCAAAGCGCGACCGACCGGCGCGGCCCAGATCGTGATCTGGCGATTGCGGTTCTCGCGTTCGATCACCTGCGGGCCGGTCGTGCGCTCGAAGGATGCGACGTCGGACAGCTTCACCAGTCCAGCGCGGGTTGGAATCGTCAAGTTGGCGAGCGCCGCAGGATCACTGCGATAATCGCGGTCGAGGCGCACGCGGATCGGCACTTCATCCTTGCCTTGGCGCAGATTTCCGCTTTCCTCGCCCGCAAACGCGGTGCGCACCGCGAGCGCGACCTCGGCCAGAGACAAGCCGTGGTCGGCCGCGCGCTGGCGGTCGATGGCGACCACCAACTCCGGGCGCCCGGGCGAGAAGCGGACCTGGATGTCTCCCACGCCGGGCGTGTCTTTCAGGATCTTTTCGATTCGATGCGCGGTCGCTTCGATGTTTTTGAACTCGGTGCCACGTACGTTGATCATGATCGGCGCCTCGGTGGCTGCGCCTTCGACGAACGGCGGATCGGTCACGGCGACCTTGACGTTCGGCAAGCTGAGCGCGGCGTCGCGGGCGACGTTCTTCAAGTCTTCGAGCGTCGCGGTCCGCTCGCGCTTGGAGCTGGTGACCAAGCGCCACTTGACCTTGTTCACCTCTTGGTCCGGCCCCAGCGTGGCGAACACCGTCTTGAACTCGGGGTTTTGCAGCATCTTTTGCTCGGCCAAGGCCGAGTAACGCGCGGTCTGCTCGAGCGATGTACCGGCCGGAAATTCGGCCTCGACGATGAACTGGCCGCGGTCTTCGGCGTTCACGAACTCAGAGCCCAAGAGCTTACCGATGTAGCCCATGAACACCAGGCTGCCCACGGCCGCCAAACCGACGATCGCTTTGTGGCGTAGCGACCACGAGAGCATGGCCGCGTACGTTTGCTCCATCACCGAGAAGACCCACTCGAACGGCCGTTTCAACCAAGCAAAGCCATCCCGCTTGTCGTCGAGCGACTTGGAGAAGCGCGAGGAGAGCATGGGATCGAGCGTGAACGCCACGAACAACGAAATGATCACCGCGACCGAGATGGTGATGCCGAATTGGCGGAAGAACTGGCCCACGATGCCTTTCACGAACGCGATCGGCAAGAACACCGCGACAATGGTCAAGGTCGTGGCGAGGACGCTCAGCGCGACTTCTTTGGTGCCGTCGAGCGCTGCCTGACGCGGAGATTTCCCGCGTTCCAGGTGTTTGAAGATATTTTCACGCACCACCACGGCGTCGTCGATCAAGAGTCCGATGGCCAATGAAAGGCCGAGCAAGGTCATCATGTTGAGCGTGTAGCCCAGCCAATACATGACGAAAAACGTGCCCACGACGCTGGTCGGCAAGGCCACGGCGCTGATCAAGGTCGAGCGCAAGTCCAACATGAAAATGAGGATCACCAGCACCGCCATGCCACCGCCAAACACGATGTCATGCTCGACTTGGTGCACCTGAGGCTCGATGATGGCGGCCTGGTCGATGATCAGCTCGGAGTGCAGGCCTGTAGGAAACGCCTTGGACAGCGAGGCCATCTTGGCCTTCACCGCTTGCGACACCTCCACGGTGTTGCTGCCCGATTGCTTGCGCAGCTCGAGCGTCACACCTTCTTGCCCGTTGATCACCACGCGCGTGCGCATTTCGGCGAAGCCGTCGTCGACCTTCGCCACGTCGCGCAGCTTCACGGCCGAGCCGTCGCGAGCGGTGGCTACGATCGTGTTGCGCACTTGTTCGGCGTCCTGGAACTCGCCCACGGTGCGCACGCTGACCTCGTGCTGGCCCTCGTCGAAGTGCCCCGCAGGCACGTTCATGTTTTCCGCGCGCAAGCGATTGACGATATTGGCCGGGCTTTGCCCGAGGGCGTCCAGCCGTGCGCGGTCGAGATCGACCTTGATTTCGCGGGTCGCGCCACCATTCACGCTCACCTGAGCCACGCCCTCGACTTGCTCGAGCGCGGGGCGCAGCACGTCATCGGCGTACTTGCGCGTGGTCGAGAGCGAGTTTTCGCCGCGCAAGGTGTAGGTCAAAATCGGCGACGCGGTGACGTCGAAGCGATTGACGATCGGCTCCTTGGTGTCGGTCGGGAACTTGTAGCGCGCTTGTGAGATCCGCTCACGGACCTCGGTGGCGGCTTCGTTGATGTCCACGCCCAGGTTGAACATCACGATCATGGTCGACGCGCCTTCGCGCGAGAAGGTGCGCACGCGGTCGATGCCGTTCAGGCTCACGACCGCATCTTCCAAGGGCTTCGTCACCAGGTTTTCCACCTCGGAAGGGCTCGCGCCAGGGTAGGGCACGGTGACGGCGACGGCAGGGAAGCTCACGTCTGGGAACAGGTCCGTTCCGAGTCGCGCGAAGCCGACCGCGCCCAGAACGAGCATGGCAACCGTGACCATCACGGTGAAGACGGGGCGACGGATGGCGATCGCAGAGATGTTGCCCGAGCTCGAGCTCGGGTGGGCCTCGGGGGCGCTCATTTCTGCGCTCCTTCGACTTGCACCCGATCACCCGTCTTTGCCTCCGGCCTGGGTGAGAGCACTACCAGATCGGTCGCGTCCAAACCGTGGCGGACCAGCATCGAGCCGTCCTTGCCCAGCGCGTAGCTGACGCGCTTCACGTTCAAGACTTCCCCTTGCACCACCACGACTTCGTCTTGGCTGCCCGCGCGCAGGGCTTCGTGGGGCAAACGCAGCACCGGTAGCGGCGCACCCCCCTGAATGCGCGCGCGCACGAAGGCGCCGGAACGTAGGCTCGCGTCGTCTCGCTGATTGTCGAATCTGGCCTCGAGCGGAACGCGGCGGGTGCTGGGATCGACGGCCCCGAGCACGGCGGACACGACGCCGGTGGCGCTCCCCCGCTCGGTGCTGATCTGGACCGGCGCACCGACCCGGATCAAATTGGCATCGCTCTCAGCGACCGAGCCCTTGAGCTTGAGCGCGCTCAGATCCATCAGCTCGAACAGCACCATACTCGGGCTGACGACGGCGCCCACGCCGTCGGGCACGCGGGTCACGGTTCCGGAAAAGGGCGCGAGCAGCGTTTGATTTTGCAGATTCACTTGGCTGAGTGACAGTCCGGCCTTGGCCGCGTCGAGCTGAGCACTGGCGAGCGAATGCTGCGAGGCGCTCTGCACGCCCATCGTTTCGGCCAAAGCTCCGCTCTTGACCATCGAACCGGTTCGGCGAGCGTTGTCTTCGGCCAGCGCGAGCTGCGCTTGCGCGGCGCGCAGTTGTGCTTCTGCCGAGCGCACCTGCGCTGCGGCTTCACCGCCGTCGAGCGTGCCGAGCACCGTCCCGGCTTTGACCAGCTGGCCGAGCTTCACCGATACCGTCTTGATTCGGCCGTTCACCTTGAAGCCGAGCGCCGCGCTCTGCGCAGCCATCAGCGAACCTTCGAATTCGACCAGCGGCTGCCAGGTTTGACTTTCACCGCGCACGACGCGCACGTGCTCGGGCGCGGCGGCGTCTAGAACCGCTTTTTGGGCAGCGGCTGTGCGCTTGGAACTCACCGCTGCTTGCGCCTGCTTGGCCGACACGATTCGCACTCCGGTCCAGCCGGCCAGCCCGACGACGAGCGCCCCCAACACCAATATCCCCGACAACGGCGCGCGAGGCGCCCCGCCCGCGCTCAGCGGCGCCGATTCCGATTTAGCATTCGACATAGATGGTCTCCCCGATTCTGAAGGACTGTGCTGCATGGTTGGACCCCCTAAGGAGCAATCGCTTTGACTGCGGACTCCGGTGTGTCTCCCTTTTCCGCTTGAAGCTCGTGGAGACCATTGATCAGCGCGGGCGTGCCCGCGCCGGCGATGACCATCCAACGCAGTTCGCGTAAGCGCCGGCGTAGGTCTGGCTTCTTGGTCTCGCGCACGAGTTGCCGCGCAAAGCGGTCATAGCCCCCAGCGATGAACGCTGCGGCAACTTCGACGTCGAGATCTCGACGGTAGACGCCAGAGGCAATGCCTTGGCGAAGGAGTGCTTCCATGTCGCCCTGCGCAGTGGACGCAAAGTGCTCGATCAAGTGCTGATAGTCGGCCGAGCGCCCGCCTTCGAGCGTGATGCGCATCAGCGCGCGGTTTTTCCAAATGAACTCGAACGTGTCCACGTCGCGGGCGAGCGACTCTTCTAGGGACTGTTCCAGGTTCTGGCCGAGCGAAGGCAGACAGACCGCCTTGCTGGCAGCCATGCGCGCATGCAGGTGCGAGAGGACCTCGGACAGCAGCTCTTTGAAGGCGTCTCCCTTGCTGTCGAAGTGCAGGTAGAAGGCGCCCTTCGATAGGCCGGCTTGGGTCGTGATGTCTTCGACCTTGGCGCGGTCCAAGCCCTTCTCGGAAAAAACGCGCTCGGCTGCGTCGAGCAGCCGGCTTTTGGCATGGGGATCGCTTGGTCTCGGCAATTTGACCTCAGGGTCACTGACCTGTGAGTCAGTGACCGCGGGGTCAATATTGCGCGTCGCAGACGTTCGTCAAGCGCAAAACGGACACAATTAATGAGCGCTATCTGCTGAATTGGCCGACATTAGCGGTCGAGCCGTTGCAGCTCAGCTGGAAACCCACCCAGGTCGACGGGCTCGTAGCGCGTCACCTGGAAGCCCAAGCGGCGGGCGCTCGCCGCGGTCCGATCTGCGAACGGAGATAGCCAGACCAAGCGGCCGCCGGGCGCCAGACAAGCCGCGGCGTTGGCCAGAAAAGCGTCCAGCAACGGCCCGAGATTGCCGTCACGGGTGACCCGCCGACCCATCGGGGGATTGGTGATGATGAGCGAGACGTGCTTCACGCGATGGCTGCGGGCGTCGCCTTGCACGAGTCGGACTTCCAATTGCGCGCGTTGGGCGTTGCTGCGAGCCGCCGCGAGCGCAGCATCTTCCAGATCGCTGCCGTGCAGCTCACGGAAAGGACCGAGCAGGCCGCGCTCGATCAACTCCAGCCCGCTGCCGACGAAAGGGTCCCACACGACGTCTTCGGCGCGTGCGCCTGCGACGCGCGCCAACGCCGCAGCGAGCGTCGGATGGGATGCCGCGGGTACGTCTTCGCTGCGGTAGTCGAAGCGCGGATCTTCGAAACGGCGCGGGCACAACTCCAGCGTGTTCCGTCGCGTGTCGATGACGACCTCCCAGAGCGATTCGTGCGTGTCGTTGTGGAACCAAGAGATGCGCTCGGCGATGGCTGCCGCGAGCCGCCACACCTTCTCCCGTTGGTGCCCGCCTTCGGCGAAGGCCAAGCGAAAGCGCGCGCGCCCGGCTGTCCAAGCACGGACTGCCCGCTCTGCGTCGGGTTGCTCGAGCGCTCGGACGACGCGCGCCGCGAGGCTATCTTGTGCCGCGCCCGGAAGCGGGATTTCTACGCCAAAACCCAGCGCGACGCGCAGCCGCAACAGTTCCTTGAAGGTGCCGCGATGGCTGATCCGGATGCGGTCCGGACCGATCACCGTAGCGCTGCCCAAGCCGCGGGCTTCTTCAGCCAGTACCCAGGAGAGCCCCGAGCGACAGTGCGCGATCAAAGACTGTGGCGCGCCCAAGGCCTGATCGAACGCGATCGCTGACGGAGCAGCGCGCCCCAGATCGCGCTCGAGCATCAGCCGGGCGCGCTCGATGATTCGCGCAAGCTCGGGATCGGACGCGCGCTCGGCGCGTAGCTTCGTCAGTGCGGCCTGACTGCCGCTCTTGCCCAAGGCCTCGGCCAAGCTGCGGCGCTCGAGCATGCTGGCGCTCGCCCAGCGCTCGAGCAGGCGCTCAGAGGCCTCCGGTAGGGCGAGCTTGCCCAGCGCGCTGCTCGCCACGCGGCGCACCCGCTCATCGCCGTCTTCTAGACCCGCGAGCAGCGCGCTGCGAAACTCGCCGAGGTCCGAGCTGCCTGCCACGCGTCCGAGTACGCCGTATAAGCGGGCACGCTCGCGGCTGTCCGCCGCGGTCAGCCGCCCGAGCGCGACCCGCCCCGCGGCTTCGCCGGCGCGACCCAGCACGCGCTCCAATTGGCGCGCGTCTTCTCGCTCTGCCAGGGCCAAGGCCGAGAACAGCTTGGGCAGGTGCTTGGCTCCCGGGGTAAAGCCGGGGTCGTTGAGCCAGGCGCTGATTTCAGCAGGAAGATCGCTTGCGGTCGACACCGCAGGTGACTTAGCACTCCGTGCCACCGCTCATGAGAGATTTCGCGCCCATCCCGGCCTGGCAAGTGCTCAGCGACAACTCGCTCATCTCGCAGCGTTGGCTCGAGGTCCGCGAACAGCGGGTGCGCTTGGCCAACGGCCACGAGATCGAGCGCTTTCACCTCATCCGGGGTCCCCATTGGGCCGCCGTGTTGTGCCTGACCGAGCATCGAGAAGTGGTGCTGGTGCGGCAATACCGCCATGGCTTGGGCGGCCCGAGCCTGGAATTGCCCGCGGGCGTGCTGGAGCCCGGGGAAGCGCCGGTCGACGCCGCTCGCCGTGAGCTGCGCGAGGAATCGGGGTTCGAGGCCGAGAGCATCGAACCGTTGATTTGCGTCGCTCCCGAGCCAGCGCGAAACTCGACTCGCGCGCATTTCTTCTTCGCGCGCGGCGCAGCCCGCGTCGCCGAGCTCGCGCTCGATCATAGTGAAGAGCTGGAGGTCGTGCTGGTGCCGGTCGCCGAGCTATTGGATTTGATCGATCGTGGGCACATCGTGCATGCGGCGCACGTGGGGGCCATCTTGTTAGCCTGGCGTCGTGGTTTGCTCGGCTAGGCTTTCGAGCACCGCCTTCAACTCGCCTGGCAGCGGCGCTTCGCACGTCACGTGACTGGTTGCACCGACCAGCGTTACCGCCGAGCAATGCAAGAAGCTGCGATCCAAACCGTGGCGGTGATCGAAGTGTGTGTTGGAGGCGACGTCACCGAAGCGCGCGTCTCCGAGCAGCGGGTGGCCGATCCCCAGCAGTAGTTGCCGCAGCTGTGGTGGGCTCGCCAGCTCGGGCCAGACGGTGAGCAAGCTATGCCCGCCCCTGACGCCTTCGCGCAGGTAGCGCGTATTGGCCGAAATCACGCGGCCGGCTTCCCGCACCGGTCTGCGAATGCGGCCGCGCTTGTGCGTCACGCCGCGACACAGTGCGACGAACGTCTGAGTGCCCGCGCGGAACGCCTGCTCGAGCGCTGGCAACTCGGCTTCCGTGCGCGCGAACAGGCAGACGCCGCTGCTGTCGAGGTCGAGCCGCTGCGCAGCCAACGGTACGGCGTTGCTCGCGCCGGGCAGCTTTCTCACCCGGTCGAGCAGGCTGACTGGGAAGCCCGCTTCCGGGCTGACCGGCTCGTAGCCTGATTTGAGAACCGAAAACCAGTGCTCGTGCTCGTACAGCAGCCTCGGGGGCGGGGGCGTCGCCCGGCGCAGCACGACTAGGCTCTCCACCGCGCTGCTGTGTGGGATCATGTCGAATGGCCACAGCTCCTCCGCCGCGTAGCCCAGCTCGCCCAGGTGGGCGAGATCGCGAGCGAGGGTCGCCGGATCGCAAGACATGTAGAGGATCGCGGACGGTTCGAGTGCGCTCGCGCGGCGCCGCACCTCGAGCGAAAGACCGCGGCGGGGCGGGTTGACCAGCAGCGCTTGGAATCGATCACTGCCCGGGTCGAGGTTGCGAAGCGCGCGCTCGGCCTGACCATTGATGGTTTTCAGAGCGAGCTTCTGTTCGCGCGCCGCGCGCTCGACATGGGCCAACGCTGGACCGAACGCTTCCACGGCCGTCACGTCGAAGCCGGCGGCGGCCAGTCGCAAGGCGAGGGCGCCAGAACCCGCATACAGCTCGAGCACGCGGCTGGCTCCGAGCTCCTTCAAGGCTTGCTCGATCCGCGCGTGAGCGGCATTGGCCTGGCCAACGTGCGCCTGCGTGAACGCGCCGTGGGCCGCCAGGTGGTAAGGGCCCTTTTCGAGCAGGTGATGAGGAGAAACTTCGTCACCGGAGAGCAATACGTGACCCGTACCGAGCACCGTCGCCGCGCCCGCTTCGCGAAAACTGGCGGCCACCGAGCGCACTTCGCTGGTCTCCGCGCGTAGCGCTCGGGCCAGGCGCTCGAGGTCGGAGATCTGGGTGCCTTGCGGGGCAATCAGCGTGGCCAGTACTCCGTCGTCCACCAGGCGCACATCCAAACCATCGAGCGCCGGAGTCGCGTGCGCAAGAGCCCGTCGCGCCGCGGCGACTACGCGCAAAAGCGGCGGAGCGAGCACGCGGCACTCCGGAATATCGACCACGGCGTGCGAATCACGTGTGAACAACCCGAGCGCGCCGTCTTTGCCGAAAACCAGCTTGGCGCGTGCGCGATAGGCCTGAGTGGGCCGCGCCCCCGCCACCGCTGCGAGTTTCAAGGTCGCGAGCTGCGGATAGCGCGCGAGGCCACGTCGCACCGCCGACTGCTTACGTATCAGTTCCTCCGCGTACGGCACGCCCAAAAAAGCACAACCGCCACATTTTTCGCCGTGCGGGCAATCCAAGCTCTCGCTCTCGGTCATCGGGTCGTGCACAAGATTGTGGCTGTCAGCGTACCGCGCTAGCCCTGCGCTGTGCGCACCATTCTTTTGTTAATCGGCAGCAACTTGTTCATGACGGCTGCGTGGTACGGGCACCTCAAGTATCGCGGCGTCGCCCTGTGGAAGGTGATCCTGATCAGTTGGGGCATCGCGTTTTTCGAGTACTGCCTGCAAGTTCCGGCAAACCGGCTGGGCTACGGCGAATTCAGCGCTTTCCAACTGAAAATCATCCAAGAAGTCATCACCCTGGTGGTTTTCTTGGGCTTCGCCACCTTTTGGCTCGGTGAACGCGTGCGCTGGAATTACGGCGTCGCGCTAGCCTTGATTCTGGCCGCAGTGTACTTCGCGTTTTTGCCCGGTAGCGCGCCAGGTTAAGCTGTCGCTCGCCAGTGAGCACCCCACCCAGCAAACCGCCGGCCATCTTGCAAAGTCCGTTTCCGGTCGGCGCCGGCGTCAACCGCTTCGAGGTCAAAAACCTCGACCAGCGTTGGTATTCGGACGTCTACCACTACCTGCTCGCCATCAGCTGGTGGCGACTAATGTGCGTCTTCTTCCTCTTTTACATCGGGACGAACGCGCTGTTCGGGTTGCTTTTTTGGTTGGGCGGAAATGACATTTCCAATGCCCGGCCCGGGTCGTATGTCGACGCCTTCTGGTTCAGCGTCGAGACCTACGCCACGATCGGCTACGGCTCGATGGCGCCAACCACCAGCTACGCGCACGTGTTGGTGACGCTGGAAGCCTTCGCCGGCATGATGGCGCTCGCGCTCAGCACGGGGATCGTGTTTGCGAAGTTTTCCCGACCCACCGCGCGCATCGCGTTCAGCCGCAATATAGTGGTGCACGTGCGCAACGGTCGCCCGGTATTGGAGTTCCGCCTGGCCAACCAGCGCCGCGGCTCGCTCAGCGACGCGAGCATGAAGTTCACGGTCATTCGCGACGAAATCACCGCCGAGGGGCAGCCCATGCGCCGCGGCTACCCGCTCGAGCTCGAACGGGCACACATGCCGGTGCTGACTTTGGCCTGGAATTGCATTCACTTGCTGGACGATCACAGCCCCTTGCGCGGCTTGTGTCCGGGAGACCCGATGGAGGGCGTGACCGGCTTCATTGCCATCTTGACTGCGCACGACGACACCATGGGCGATACCGTCTACGCTCGCCAATTCTGGAACCGCGACGACGTGCGCCACAACGTTCGCTTCGACGATATGATCGATACCCGGTCGACGCCGGGCGTGATCAGCATCGACCACGCAAAGTTGCATGACCTGCGGGCGATCTCGGCGACACCCGCGCTCACGGCGCCCGTGGCGTCGGACGCCGATTCGGAAAGCGGCGTGCAATCGCAACGGCCGTGAACGGAATTCAGCGCCTTGGCTGGGCTCGGGTTGAGTGCTAGCGCGAGGGAATGAAGCTGTTTCGTTTCGGTCCTGTGGGTCGGGAAAAGCCCGGCCTGATTGTCGATGGTGAGGGGCGGGTGGACGTTTCGGCGTTCGGCGAAGACTACGATGAGGCGTTTTTCGGTTCGAACGGCCCGGCGCGCCTGGCACGCTTCTATGCCGAGCGGTCAGCGCACTGCCCGCGAGTCGCGGCGGACGCCCGGATCGGGCCGGCGGTCGCGCGCCCGAGCAAGATTGTGTGTGTGGGTCTGAACTACCGTGACCACGCGCTCGAGACCGGCGCTCAGATCCCGAGCGAGCCGGTGCTGTTCATGAAAGCGAGCTCCGCCGTGTGTGGGCCGTACGACGACCTACGCCTGCCACGCGGTTCACTGAAGACGGACTGGGAGGTCGAGCTCGGGGTGGTAATCGGCAACACCGCGCGCTACGTCGAAGAGTCGCGCGCGCTCGAACACGTGGCAGGTTTCGTGCTCTTGAACGACTACTCGGAGCGCGCGTTCCAGAAGGAGCGCGGGGGCCAATTCACGAAGGGCAAGAGCGCGGATACCTTTGCGCCGATCGGCCCGTTTCTGGTCACGTCGGATGCCATCGACGCTTCGGATTTGAGGTTGTGGCTGAATGTCAACGGCGAACCCTGCCAAGACGGCCGGACCAGCGCCATGCTTTTCCCTGTGCCCAAACTGATCGCGTACATCAGCTCGTTCATGACGCTATTGCCGGGAGACGTGCTGAGTACGGGCACGCCTGCGGGGGTCGGGGCCGGCCACAATCCGCCGCGCTTCTTGAGCCCCGGGGACCTCGTCGAGTTCGGCATCGAGGGGCTCGGTGAAGCGCGTCAGCTCGTGATCGCGCCCAGCTGAGCGTGCTAAAGAGCCCTCGCCCATGAAGTTCGTGCACGCAGCGGATTTGCATTTGGATAGCCCGCTCGCCGGGCTCTCCAAGTACGAGGGCGCGCCGGTGGAGCAGATCCGCGGTGCCACGCGCCGCGCCCTGGAAAACCTGGTCAAGTTGTGCCTGACCGAGCAAGTCCAGCTGCTGTTGATCGCGGGCGATCTGTACGACGGTGATTGGCGGGACTATTCGACCGGCTTATTTTTCGCCAAGCAAATGGCCGCTCTGCGCGCGGGCAACGTGCGCGTGGTTTGGATCCGTGGCAACCACGATGCCGCCAGCAAGCTCACGGCGCATCTGAATTTGCCCGAGAACGTGCGCGAGCTCTCGCACAAGAAGCCCGAATCGTTGCTGCTCGAAGAGCTCGGAATCGCCGTCCATGGTCAAGGCTTCGATAGCCGGGACGTAACGACGGATCTGAGCCTGCGCTATCCGGAGCCGAAGCCGGGGCTGTTCAACATCGGCCTACTGCATACCGCGCTCGAGGGTCGGGTAGGGCACGCCCCGTATGCGCCCTGTCGCCTGACCGCGCTGGTCGATCGCGGCTACGACTACTTTGCGCTCGGACACGTGCACACGCGAGAGGTGCTGAGTGAGCGTCCATGGATCGTGTTCCCCGGGAATTTGCAGGGCCGCCACGCGCGCGAGACCGGGGCGAAGGGCGCCAGCTTGGTCACCGTCGAAGGCGAGCGTGTGCGTTCCGTCGAGCACCGCGCGCTGGACGCGGTGCGCTGGCACGTGGTGGAGGCCGAGGTCAGCCAAGAGAGCTCGCTCGACGGTGTGCTGGAACGGGTGAGAGGCGCGCTGGGGACGGCGGTGGCAACCAGTGACGGGCGCTTGTGCGCAGTCCGCGTGCGCATCGTCGGCGCCAGCCCCATCCACGAGCAACTCAACGCGCGTGTCGAGCGCGTCACCGAAGAGGTGCGGGCCTTGAGCTTGGATTTGTCCGCTGAGGCTTGGTTGGAAAAGGTCGAACTCGCGACACGCCCAAGCGTCGAGCGCGCTCAATTGCGCGAGCGCGAGGACGCCTTTGGCGAGCTGGTGCGAGGCCTGGAAGGCCTGGCCCGGGACGACGCCGCCCTGAGCGAACTCGCCGCCGAATTGATCGAATTGAAACGCAAGCTCCCGCCCGAGCTCCGTGAAGGGCCGGACGCGATCGACTTGGAGAGTCCGGAGGCGCTGCGCCGCTTGCTGACCGAGGTCGAACAGACGTTGCTGCCGGCGGTGCGTGGCTCGGAGGATGCCGCCCCTTGAGGTTCCAGCGTCTGGAGTTTGGCGCGTTTGGCCCGTTTACTGGGCTGAAGTTGGACCTCTCCGGCGGTGCGCCGGGAGGCTTCCACATCGTGTTCGGCCCGAATGAGGCCGGCAAGAGCAGCGCGCTCCGCGGCGTGCATGATTTGCTGTTCGGGTTCCCGGAGCGCACGCCGGATGCGCACGTTCACCCCACTTCCGAACTGCGCATCCTAGCTGCGCTGAGCTCGGAGGCTGGACAAGTGGTCGAGCTGCAACGGCTCAAGCGGCGCAAAGACGCTCTGCGCAATGGCCTCGACGCGCCGATCGATGAAAGCGTGATGAGCTCGCTGCTGGGCGGTGTCGACGCGCAACTCTTCGAGCGTCTGTTCGGCCTCGATCACGAGCGACTCCGGCGCGCGGGGGAGGCGCTGCTCGAAGACCGAGGGGATGTCGGCGAGAGTCTGTTCGACGCCGGCTCCGGCGGACGAGGCATTCGCAGCGTGCTGTCGGCACTCGAGCAAAGCGCGGACGAAATCTTCAAGCCGCGCTCGAGTAAGGCCAGCCTCAATGTGTTGATCGAGGCCTACAAAGAGGCCCGTTCGGCGACCCGCGACGCCCTCGTTTCACCAGAAAAGTGGCTCGCGCAAAAGGAGCAGCTGGAAGCGGCGCGGACTCGCCTGGAAGAGCTCGGCGAGCGACGCAAGAAGCTGCGTGAGGAGTCGAACGCCCAGAGCCGTTTGGATGCCGTGCTCGGTCCAATCGCCCAACGCAACGCGCTGCGCGATAAACTGGACGCGCTCGGCAGCTTGCCGCGCCTGGTTGAAGATGCCACCGAGCGCAGGCTGCGCGCTCAGCGCACGCTCGACGAAGCGCAGCACGAGCGCGCTCGCCTGCAGCGCGAGATCGCGAAGAAGCAAGAGCGTTTGGCGGAGCTCGTCGTCCCTGAAAATTTGCTCGGCGTGAGCGGAGAAGCGATCGAGAAGCTGCGCGACCGGGTGGGCAAGTTTCGAGCCGCTGAAGAAGATTTACCGCGCCGTCATGAAGACGCGCGGCGTCACGAAGCCGAGCTGCAACGCTTGGTGAGCCTGCTTTATCCAGGGCAATCGCTGGACGAGCTCTCGGCGCTGCGCCCGAGCCAAACCGAGCTCTCCCGCGTGCGCAAGCTGCCCCAACGACAAGCCGCGCTGCTCGAGCGCGTGGCCAGCGTACAAAAATCAGTGCGTTCGTTGACCGCGCAACGCGCGCAGGCGGCCGCGAGTTTGGCTGATTTGCCCGCGCCACGGGAGCTCGGCGTGCAACGGCGCGTGTTGGCATCGGCGCGCGCGCAAGGCGATGTCGAGCGCCGGCTCCGAGAAGCCGACTCGTTGCTCCAGAAGCTCGAGCTGCAGGCGAAATCCAAGCTCTCCGCGCTCGGCCATTGGCACGGCAGCTTGGAGGAAGTGCCAGGGCTGGAGCTGCCCTCGGAAGAGACGATCGATCGCTTCCAACGACAGTTCGCGGAGCGCGCCTCGCTCGCGGCAGAGTGCGAGCGCGACAGCGTGGCGCTAGCCCGGAGGATCGCCCAGACCGAGCAGCAGATCAAAGCCATCGAAGGCGCCGGGAGCGTTCCGAGTGAAGCGGCGCTCGACTCGGCGCGTGCTCATCGCGACGAGGGGCTGCGTCGCTTACTGGGCGCTTGGGAGCGTGGCGAAGCGCCGAGCCACCTCGATCGCGAATATTGCGCGGATTCGCCGCTTTCTGACGCGCTCGCGCGAGCGGTGAAGGCCGCGGATGAACACGCCGATCGCCTGCGGCGCGAGGCGGAACGGGTGTCCACTCTGGCTGGCTTGGCGGCGCAGCGCGCACAGGCCAGCGCCGAGCTGGCTCTGCTCGAGGTTCGCAAGCGGGACGTCGACGAGCAGCAAGGGGCCCTCGAAAAGGCCTGGCAAGCTGCCTTTCGCGCCGCCGACATCGAGCCTGCCAGCCCCGCCGAGATGCGCGCTTGGCTGGCGCGGCAGCGCGTTCTTTCCGAGCTCGCCGAGCGCGTGCAAGAGGCTCGCCTCGAGCTCGCCAGTGTCCGTCGCGAGCGCGACGCGCTCAGCGCTGAATTGAGCAGCGCACTCGGCTCACACGCGGCGGCCGGCCAGACACTCGGAGCCATGCTCGCGGCCTGTGAGGAGGCGGTGGAAGCGGGCACGCGCGTGGCGGACCGCCGGCTGGAGCTGCTGGAAACGCTCAGGGACATCGAGCGACAGCAGGCCGAACGTGAGCAGGAGCTCGAAGGGGAGCGAGCGGCCCTCGAGAGCTGGCAGCACGACTGGCGCGCAGCAACGGCGAAGTTGGGCTTCCCCGCCGATCTTTCGCCGGACGAGGTCGTCACCCGTTTGGATTCGCTGTCCGGCCTGTTCGACGGGCTGGTACAGCTTTCCGATCAACGGCGGAGGGCTACGCGCATCCAAGAGGATCGTGCAAAGTTTCAGGAGCACGTGTCCGATTGGATCAAGACCTACGCGCCGGATCTCGCTGCGCGTGCCCCGGACGTGGCAGCCGAGGAGCTCGTGCGTCGCTTCCAAGCCGCGGAACATCAACGCGCAGAACACGCTCAGATTCAGGCTGATTTGGCCGAATTGACGCGCTTGCTGTCGGCGCTGGACGTACGCGCGGAACAGGCTCGCAGCGAACTCGAAAATTTGCGTCTGGCGGCCGGCGCAACCGAGCTGAGTGCTCTCCCCGGGATCGAAGCGCGGGTCGCCGAAGCCCGCGGGCTACAACGACAATTGGACGCCGTCGAGGGGTCGCTGTTGAAGGACGAAGGCGTGCCTTTGGAAGCGTTGTTGGCCGCGGCGCGCGGGGTCGAGCGTGCGGCCTTGCAGGTTCGCTTGCGCGAATTGGAAGAAGAGCTCGAGCGCTTGGACGACGAGCATCAGAATCTGAGCGCCCAAGTCCGCGACTTGGAGCACGGCCTGCAACGCTATGCGGAGACCGACGCTGCGGACTATGCCCAAAGCTTGAGTGTTCAGGCCGCCGAGATCCGTGAGCAAGCGCAGCGCTACGCGCGTCTCAAGCTGTCCTCGGTGGTGCTCGAACGCGAGGTCGAGCGCTACCGCGAGCGACATCAGGGGCCGGTACTGAAGCGTGCCTCCGCGCTCTTCCCGAGGCTCACCCTGGGGAGCTTTCGCGGATTGCGCGTGGGCATCGAAGAACGTCGAATCGTAGCGCTGCGCGAAGACGGCAAAGAGGTGACGGTCGACGGCCTGAGCGAGGGCACGCGCTACCAGCTGTACTTGGCGCTGCGCATCGCCAGCCTAGAACGCTACCTGGAGCAGAATCCTCCTCTGCCACTGGTCTTGGACGACATCTTGATCCATTTCGACGACGAACGCGCAGCTGCGGCGCTGGGTGTGCTGGGTGAGCTCTCGCAGCGGATTCAGATCCTGTTTTTCACGCACCACGCTCGCGACCTGAGCTTGGCTTCTGCGGCAATCCCCGCCGGAAATCTGTTTCGACACGGACTGCCCGGGCCACTGCTCAAGAGCGGTTGAGTCCGTTACGTCGACCCCGCGCCCGCTCGATGCTGGCCCTGAATGGGAGCGAGCGCGCGAGTGCGTGGGTCTACGACACGGCCCGACACGGGAGCAACGGGCGCGTAACAGCTGCGAGTCGCGCGAGCTTGGCCCTGCTTGCCGCCTACTCCAGCGAAGGGGTATCCTTCTAAGGTCCTCTTCCGCGCGAATTTCCCGAAAATGGCAACTATCCGCAGGCTGTTCGGCTGATGAGCTCGAGTTGGGGCCCAGGCACGATCATCCTCGGGCGCTATCGTCTCGAGTCGGTGTTGGGCCGCGGCGGAATGGGCTCGGTCTGGCGCGCGGAACACGTGCAGTTGCGCTCGCCCGTGGCCATCAAGTTGCTCGACGACGCGATCTCCCACAATCAGCAGATGCTCACGCGCTTCATGCGCGAAGCTCAGGCCGCGGCTCTTCTGCGCAGCCCGCACGTGGTGCAAATCTTCGACTTCGGTGTGGAAGGAGGGACTGCGTTCATCGCCATGGAGCTGCTGCACGGCGAGTCGTTGGCAGAGCGCATCGCTCGTGTCAAACGGCTGCCTGCGGAAGAGGTGATTCTATTTCTGAGCCAGGTCTTGCGAGCGATCGCCAAGGCGCACGAGGCCGGGATCGTCCATCGCGACCTGAAGCCGGCCAACCTCTTCATCTGCGCGGAGGATCCGGAGTTTGCCAAGGTTTTGGACTTTGGCGTAGCCAAAGTCACGGCGGGCGAGCTGGTGGCGACGCGCGGTGGCCGCACGCAGCCAGGGGTGATGATCGGTACGCCGTACTACATGAGTCCGGAGCAGATGAAGGCGAGGGACGTGGATGCCCGCGCCGATTTGTGGAGCATCGCCGTGATCGCCTACGAGTGTCTCGTCGGCGCGCGCCCCTTCATTGGAGAAGAGCTGGGCGAGCTGGTGCTCGCGATCTGCACCGGGCCAGTCCCCGTGCCATCGAAGCACGCGGCGGTGCCCGCTGGCTTCGACGAGTGGTTTCTCAAGGCTACCCAGCGCGATCGTGAACGGCGCTTTGGGTCCGCGCGCGAGATGGCAGAAGCGCTGATCAAGCTCAGCACCCTGGCTGGACCCTCGCGACCACAGTTTTCGACCGTGCGAAACCTGGCAGCCATCGCCAGTTTGATCCCGCGGATGAAACCTGCCGCAGCGGTTGCCACCGGAGCCGACCCGCTGCAGCTCACGACTGGCCAGCGCGCGGCAACGTCCAATTCGCTGGGTCCCAGGCGCGCCCCGCTCGCCGCCCCGATTTACGCGTTGATCGGCGCGGCCGCGGTGATGGCGCTCGGCGCGCTCGCCTTCATCGCACTTGGCGGGGTTTCCGCGCTCCAGGGTCGGGGTACGGCGGGTGTGGCGGCAGCGTCGTTGACGATTGTGCCGCCGGTCGGCGCCGCGATCGGCGCGAATCAGAGCCCAACGGTGCCCGCCGCATCCCCACCGCTTCCGCCTTTGGCTACGGCGATCGTTGCGGTGAGCTCGGCATCCGCGGCCGCGGCGAGCCTCGAGCGCCGAGTTCCGAAGGACCCAGCCAAGAAGGCCGTGCCGACGAGCCCAGCCCCTGCAAAATCCAGCGGCTCGCCCGGCGCGACCAGCGACACTTCCGAGTTTGGGCTCAGACGCTGAGGACTTCGATTCGCCCTTCGACGACCACTGCCAGCAGCACGTCGCACTCCGCGTTCATCTGCAGCGCATGCTGAGTGCCGTCACTCATGTCGTGCAAAGCGCCGGGACCGTACCAGCGCTGCTCGTGGTCGAAATAACCGCCTTCGAGCACCAGGACGCGTTCACTGCCCGTGTGCAGGTGCGGCGGGAAAGGCATCCCCTTTCGTAACCGCACGAAGCCGGTGTCGAAATTGGCGACCGAGGGGCCACCCTGGAAATGGAACAGCGAGACCCAGGGCAGGGGGCCTGGCTGCCATTCGGCTCCGTTTGCAGCGCGGGCGAAGATCGCGCGGAGCGCCTCCGCGCTCAAATCGAACAAGCGCATCAGCTTGCCGAAGAGCGGCGCGAAGCGCTCCTCGCTCTGGTTGACCGCGGCGAGCAAGCGCGCACGCCCAGCTGCCAAGCTGGTCGGATCCGGCTCCGAGAGCACCGAGAGCTTGGCGAACGACTCCGCGACCTGGGCGCGTTCCGCGTCGCTGTCGGCGTGTTCGGCCGCGAAATCAGGCACTTCGGACTCGGGTGACCAAGGCTTTTTCATCGGCGGTCTCCAGGCTGATCGGCGAGCGCTAGGCGTAGCGCACCCAGGGCCGCGGCCACGCGCGATTTGACCGTGCCGATGGGGATCCCGATCTGCGCCGCGATCTCGCTCGAGCTGAGTCCCTCGAAGTAGCCGAGAAAGAGCACCTCGCGCTGATCCTGGTTCAGCGTCGCGAGCAATTGCCGAAGTCGAGCGCGGTCAGGCGCATCGGAGTCGTTCGAGCGCGGGTCCGCCAGGGTCATCAGCCAATCGCCGTCGCCGGTGGGGATGGTGCGCGAAACCCCGGCCGACTTACGAAAGTCGATCGCGCGGCTGCGGGTTCTCAGGAACAGCCAGGCTTTCACGCTGCCGCGAGCTTCGTCGTAATCCGCGGCGCGTCGCCAAGCTTCTACGAACACGTCGTGCACGATGTCCTCTGCCTCGGACTTGCCGAGCACGATGCGCCGCGCAAGTGCGAGCATGACCGGCGCGTGTCGATCGTAGAGCGCAGCGAGCGCGCGCGTGTCACCGTTCGCGATCGCGCGAACCAGGACCTGGTCGCTTTCAGGCGCGCCCGCGCCGCTGTCGCTGTCACGGTTCACGAGCGGACGACAGTACCAGCGCCCCTCCCGACGAGCCAGCCGGCGCGCGGCTCGTTTTTGCCGACAAAGCTGGAGAACGCTGAAACTTGCTACACCCTTTTACGTACGCGCGAGGCCGGGCTTCGGATCACGGCTCACGCCGGCAGAATCGTGCACGGTTGTCGCGCAGGGCTTGACAGCCGCCGGGGTACAGCGAAAAACGTCCCTGGTTTGGCGGACTTGCCGGAAGAAATCACGCTCGAGCTGGGCCTCGATGAGCCTCAGGACGAGGCCAACCTCCGTCGATTGGTGCAGGCGAAGCTAGGCATCTCCGCCGCGCAGCTGCCGGGCGTGACCGTGGAGAAGCGTTCGCTCGACGCGCGCCGCGGCCGGGTGCGCTTTCACTTGCTGGTCGCGCTGGCCAACCCCGATGCCCGTCCGCCGCTCGGTGGCGCCCCCTTGCGTGAAGTGCGCGAGCACCCGAAAGTGATCGTGGTGGGCGATGGACCGACGGGTCTTTTTTGCGCCTACCAGTTGGCGCGCAACGGAATTTTCGCGCACGTCCTCGATCGCGGAAAGCCGGTCCAGCCGCGCCGTCACGATCTGAAAGCGCTGAACGCACGCGGCTTGGTCGACTCCGACAGCAACTACTGCTTCGGCGAAGGGGGCGCCGGAACGTATAGCGACGGCAAGCTTTACACGCGCTCACACAAGCGCGGCAACGTGCGAGACGTGATCGAATTGCTCGCGCTGCACGGTGCTCCAGAGGCGATCTTGAGTGACGCTCGCCCGCACATCGGCAGTAACCGTTTGCCCAAGGTGGTCACCGCCCTGCGCGAACGGCTTTCCGCGGTGGGGCAGCGCTTCGAGTTCGGCGCGCGCGTGATCGGCCTCGCCGTCGAACGCCAATCCGGACGAAAGCGAGTGCTCGGCGTGCGACTGGCCGATGGCCGAGAAATCTCCGGGGATGCCGTCGTGCTCGCCACGGGCCATTCCGCGCGCGACGTGTACGAGTGGCTGGCCGAGTCCGGAGTCAGCCTCGAGTCCAAGCCGTTCGCCCTCGGCGTGCGTATCGAACACCCACAGCCTCTCATCAATCGACTGCAATACGGTGCCGCCGCCGAGCACCCACTGCTTCCCAACGCCGCCTATCGCATCGCGGAAACGATCGACGGTCGCGGCGTGTTTTCATTTTGCATGTGTCCCGGGGGCTGGGTCGTGCCGGCGTCGACCACCCCCGGCGAGTTGGTGGTCAACGGCATGAGCCTGTCCCGTCGCGATTCGCCGTACGCCAATTCGGGCTTGGTGGTCGGCATCGAGCCGGGGGATTGGGCGAAAGCCGGATTTTCCGGAGCCCTGGCTGGGGTTCAACTGCAGCGGCAATTGGAGCGTGCAGCATTCACCGCGGGTGGCGGCGCGCTGGTTGCACCCGCAACCCGCGCCACGGATTTCTTGGCTCGGCGCGCGTCGTCCACCTTGCCGGAATCGAGCTACATTCCAGGGCTTCTGGCCACGGATTTGGCCGAAGTATTGGACAGCGTGGGCGTGGATCTCGCGCGCCGCTTGCGCGCTGCGCTGTCGCGCTTCGCGCGCTCCATGCCCGGCTACGTCAGTGAAGAGGCGGTGTTGATCGGCGTCGAATCGCGCACGAGTTCGCCCGTGCGCGTCCCCCGCGATGCTCTGAGCCTGGCTTCCCCCGAGATCGATGGCTTGTATCCAGCCGGTGAAGGCGGGGGCTACGCGGGCGGTATCGTCAGCGCTGCGCTGGACGGCATGCGCATCGCGGATGCTTTGGCGACGCGATTCGCTCGCGCGTCCGACGCATTCGACTCATCGCGCTCGAGCGAAGGCCAACGCGGGCAGTGACGAAGCGCGCGGCGCGCGCACCGTGTCTGGCGAATCCGACTGCGCAGGAGGCAGCATGGAGTGGAAGCGTGGCGGGCAATGATCGGTATCGTTGCCCGCGAGCGAGAGTTCGTGCTCGGCGGCAACGGACTCCAAACCCGGACCAGGGGGCCAGGAACTCAAGCGCTGCAGGTGGCGATCCAGGCTGTCGAGCGCTTCACTCTCCGACGCGCCCGCGGCCTCCACCGAACCCGAGAACGCGCGGTAGACGCCCGACCCCTCGCGCTCGGTCGCGGGTCCGGCGTCTTCGTCTTGATATACGCAGGCGAGGGGCCCGCTGTCCAAGCGAACTAATTTCATGTGAGGAAACAACGGTGCGCCTGCGTGAACGATTAAGAGCGCATGACGTTGAATGCGAGTTTTTTGCGCGAGGGGGTTGCGTCAGAGGCTTGACGCGTGCCGCGAGATCAAGCCGATCGTAGCGTCAGCTCTGCGATCTCCGCGGGCGCGCCCAGCCGCATCGGCGGGCCCCAGTAGCCCGTGCCGCGGCTGACGTAAACGAAGGACTTATCGAAGCGCGCGAGCCCGGCGACCACGGGCTGCTGCAACCGCACCAAGTAAGTCCATGGCCAGAGTTGCCCGCCGTGCGTGTGTCCGGACAGTTGCAAACCGACGCCATGTTCCTTGGCTTCGAAGATGGTTCGCGGCTGGTGCGCGAGCAACACCAGTTCACGGCTGACATCGCGACCCCGGAGCGCCTTGGGCAAATCCTCTCCGTGTCCTTCACCGAAGCGCTTCGCCGAATGATCGTCCACTCCAGCCAAATCGAAGCTCGCGCTGTCGCTGCCGATGCTCACTCGTTCGTTGCGGAGCACGCGCACGCCGAGCCGTTCGAGCTCGCTGCACCAATCAACGGCCCCGGAGTAGTACTCGTGATTGCCGGTCACGAAAAAGACGCCGTACTTACTACGCAGATCGGCGAGCGGGGCCACGTGCTCCCGCAGCTCTTCCACGCTGCCGTCCACCAGGTCACCGGTGATGACGACGAGGTCGGGCGCGAGCGCGTTGCATTGCTCGACGATGGTCTCGATGAAACTGCGATGAATCGTCGGCCCGACGTGCACGTCCGAGAGCTGCACGATGCGCGTTCCACTGAGCGCCGCGGGCAAACGCGCTAGGGGCACCTCGACCCTCTTGATCATGACCCGGCCCAGCCCCGAGCGCAGTGACCACAGTCCGAGCGTGCCCGCGACCAAGGCGGCGGTTCCGGCGAGCAAGCGCGCAACGGCTTGTCGGCGTTCGGGCAACAGCGGGCCGGCGTTCGTCCATGACCGACTGACCTGCCAGAGCCCTCGCACGAGATCGGCCACCCCCACCGCGAGTGTCAGAAACAAAAGCAGCCCGAGCCAGGTCATGGCCAACCAAACCAAACCGGACGCGGGCCCGCCCAGGGCGCTGCGGCGTAGAAACAGACTGGCCGGAATGGCCAAAAATAGGAAAATCAGCGCGTAACTCAGGCCGCGCGTGACGGACGCTGGCAGCCCTGGGTCCCGGACCAGGCGAGACCAGATGTAATAATGTGCCCAGCCGGTCAGCGTTACCATGATTGTCAGAAACAGTGCGAAGGTGGCTAGGCGGGGCATTTGTTCGAGAAAATATGCGGTGGTCTGGCGAGTCTGCCAAGGGGCTCAAAATACCCGTCCTGAGGGTTGAAGAACTGCCTCGACCGGCCTACGTATTCGGGGTGCAGATGCGTCCGGCACCCGCCGGACGCCCCCTTTGGTTTTAGTTTTGACCCGTCAGGCGTTTGGGCCGTGACCCGAACGCAGCAGGAGCTCCCGTGGACAGCTACAGGCCCGAATCAGACAAAGACCCCGTCGAGACGCGGGAGTGGCTCGATTCGCTCAAGTCCGTGGTCGAGCACGAGGGCAGGGAGCGCGCGCGCTTCTTGCTCGAGCGCACGATCGAGGACGGTCGTCGCCAAGGCGTCGCGCCCGTGCTGCCGCTCAACACCGACTACGTGAACACGGTGCGGGTCGAAGACCAGCCGCAGTTCCCGGGTGATGAGGCGCTCGAGCGCCGCATTCGTCGCATCATTCGTTGGAACGCGGCCGCCATGGTGCACCGCGCCAACAAAAAGTACGACGGCCTCGGCGGTCACATTTCGACCTACGCCTCGAGCGCGACACTGTACGAAATCGGCTTCAACCATTTCTTCCGTGGCAAAGACGGCGAGGGTTTGGGCGATCAGGTCTACTACCAGGGCCACGCTTCGCCCGGAATGTATTCGCGCTCGTTCCTCGAGGGCCGCTTCACCGTCGACCACATGAACCATTTTCGCCGCGAAACCGAGCGCGGCCGTGGTCTTTCGTCCTACCCGCACCCGCGCTTGATGCCGAACTACTGGGAGTTTCCCACGGTCAGCATGGGGCTCGGTCCGATCGGCGCCATCTACCAAGCGCGCTTCAACCGCTACATGGAAAATCGCGGGTTGGCCGACTCCTCCAAGTCGCACGTGTGGTGCTTCGTGGGCGACGGCGAGACGGACGAACCGGAGACGCTCGGCGCGCTTCGCATCGCCGCCGGCGAAAAGCTCGACAACCTAACGTTCATCGTCAACTGCAACCTGCAGCGGCTGGATGGTCCAGTGCGCGGCAACGGTAAGATCATCCAAGATTTGGAAGCGGTCTTCCGTGGCTCGGGCTGGGACGTCACCAAAGTCATTTGGGGCGACAACTGGGACGAATTGTTCGCGCGCGATACCGAGGGCGTGCTCGTTCAGCACCTGAATACCGTCGTCGACGGCGAGTGGCAACGGTTGACCACGGCTTCCGGCGAAACCGTACGCAAGGCCTTCTTCGCCCGCGATCCGCGCATGCTCGAGCTCGTCAGCCACTTGTCGGACGAGCAAGTGGGCGCGCTTCGCCGCGGCGGTCACAGCAATCGCAAGGTCTACGCCGGCTACAAGCGTGCCTTGGAGAGCAAAGGCCGGCCGTCGGTGATCTTGGCGCACACCGTCAAGGGTTGGCGCTTGGGTGAAGCTTTCGAGGGCAGCAATGTCACGCACTCGAAGAAGAAGATGCAGACCACGGAACTCAAGGCGTTCCGCGACGTCCTCGAGCTGCCAATCTCCGACGAAAACGTGGAAGAATTTCCCTTCTACCACCCGGGCATGGATAGCCCGGAGGTGCAGTACCTCACCGAGCGTCGCCGCGCGCTGGGCGGGCCGCTGCCCAAGCGCCGCACCACGGTGGACGTGCAGCTCGAAACCCCCAAGGCGGAGCTGTTCGGCGAGTTCTACCAGGGTATGGCCAAGGGCGAGGCCTCGACCACGATGGTCTTCTCGCGCATGCTGGCCAAGCTCCTGCGCGACAAGAAGATCGGCAAGCGCGTCGTGCCGATCGTGCCGGATGAAGCGCGCACCTTCGGTATGGACGCGCTGTTCGGTCAGGTCGGCATCTATGCTGCGCACGGCCAGCTCTACGAGCCGATCGACAAGGGCAAACTGCTCTACTACCGCGAGAGCAAAGATGGCCAAGTGCTCGAAGAGGGCATCACCGAGGCCGGTTCCATGGCCTCGTTCATCTCGGCTGCCACGAGCTACTCGGTGCTCGGCCAGCCGATGATCCCGTTTTACATCTTTTATTCGATGTTCGGGTTCCAGCGCACGGGCGACCAGCTGTGGGCCGCGGGTGACTCCATGGCCCGCGGCTTCGTGCTCGGCGCCACCGCTGGCCGCACCACCCTGAATGGTGAAGGTCTGCAGCACGAAGACGGCCACAGCCACATGGCCGCGATGAGCGTGCCGAACGTGGTCGCCTACGACGTCGCCTTCGCCTTCGAACTCGCCGCCGTGATCGAAGACGGTCTGCACCGGATGTACGAGAAGAACGAAAATATCTACTACTACATCACGCTCCAAAACGAAGATTACCCGATGCCGCCGATGCCGGAAGGCGCGCGTGACGGCGTGCTGCGCGGCATCTACAAATTCCGGAACGCCGAGAAGAAGCTGAAGCACCACGTGCAGCTGTTCGGCAGCGGGTCGATCATGCAGCAGGTGCTCAAGGCGCAAGCGCTGCTCGCCGAGAAGTTCGACGTCTCGGCCGACATCTGGGGCGTCACCAGCTATCAGCAACTGCGCAACGACGGCATGTCGTGCGAGCGTTTCAACCGCCTCAACCCGGAAGCCACGCCGCGCGTGCCCTACATCACCCAGGTGCTCAGCGGTGTCGAAGGCCCGTTCATCGCCGCCTCCGACTACATCAAGGCCACGGCTGACGTCGTGGCGCGCTTCATCCCGGGCCGCTTCGTGCCACTCGGCACCGATGGCTACGGCATGAGCGACACACGTGAAGCGTTGCGCCGGCACTTCGAGGTCGACGCCGAGAGCATCGCGATTGGCGCGCTCGACGGCCTGCGGCAAGAGGGCAAGCTGAGCGGCAAGGACCTTGCTGCCGCCATTCAGCAGCTCAGCGTCGACGTCGGCAAAGTCGAACCAATGACGGTTTGAGGGACCTGAAGGCGGCGTGCCGGGTTGCGTTCAGCCCGACGACAGCCGCTCCGCGATCTGGCGATGGGCCTTCGGCATCGCCAGCTCAGGCAATTCTTCGGGCTTCTTCCAGGCGAACTCGCTGACCGTGCGCGCCTGGGCGGCGTCCGAAGAGATGCGGGTTCGGTACGCATCGAGCGTGATTCGAAACCGGGTCACGGTGTGCCGCACGACGCACAAGAGCTCGGTGGCTTGCCCGCGGAGGCCCACCGCCGAATACAATGCGCGTGCCACCGCATCTTCGGGCGTTTCGCTCGACGCCACGTCCGCGTGCGGAAACAGCCACATGCCCGCCCAGCGCGGCGCTTCCGGACGCAATTTCGTGACCAGCACGCGGCCGGCGCGCGTCGCGATCGCCGCAACCACGTGCACCGGCGTGGCTTTCGCGCGGGCCGGTAGCTCGGGCAAAACATCGACCAACCCCCGGGCAAGCGCTTGGCAATGCTCGGCGACGGGGCACGCCGCGCAGCGAGGACTCTTCGGGGTGCACACGGTCGCCCCCAACTCCATCAACGATTGATTGAAGTCTCCAGGTGCACGCTCGGGGATCAGCGCGCGCGCACAGGCCCAGATTTCTGCCTTGAGCGGGGCTTTGTTGGGATCGCCGCGCAGGGCAAATAACCGCGCGAGCACTCGGATCACGTTTCCGTCGACGAGCGGCTCGGCGTGACCATACGCAATGCTGGCGATTGCTCCGGCCGAGTACGGTCCAATCCCGGGCAACGCCAAGAGTTGGCTGACCTGCTCCGGCACGCGGCCGTCGTGCACGCGCAACATCTCTTGTGCCGCCCGTCGCAGGTTGCGTGCACGCGAGTAATAGCCGAGCCCCTGCCAAGCGTGCAGCACGTCACTTTCTTCGGCGTTCGCCAAAGCCGCCACATTCGGAAAGCGCTGCATCCAGCTTTGGAAGTAGGGAATGACGGTGCGCACCTGGGTTTGCTGGAGCATCATCTCGCTCACCCAAACTGCGTACGGGTCCTGGGACTTTCGCCACGGAAGCTCGCGTCGGTGTTTCGCGTACCAAGCAAGCAGTGCCCGGCCAATTGCCCGGGCGTGTCCCTGTTCCACGCTCTTTTTCTTGCTGACGCTTTTCAACACGCTTTTTCGGCCGCGATCGAGATGTAGGTAGTGTAGATCCCCTGGCACCGGGCCGGGAAAAAAGCAGCACCCTGGGTTTGACTTGTTCGGGCTCCGGGTTCCGTGAGAAAAAGAGAGTTCGGATTTCATGGCGGAGCCACTCCTCGTCTCGCTCGAATCCATACGCACCGACGGTTGGTTCGAGCGCATTGGTGAGGGCATCGGCAGTTTTCAAGCGCTGTGCGATATCGTGGGGCCGCGCTTCTTCGGCTTTGCCATGATCACCGGCGCGCGCATCACGTCCCTCACGGTGGATCGACGAACGCCGGACAACACCCTGGTGGACTTCGTGGTCGGGCCGGAGGACACCGAGGTCGTCGAGAGCGATACGCAACGGCTCACGCTGGCGGACTTTCGGCGTCGCTTGGTGAGCGCTTTGGTCACGGAAGAGCCGCTCGGTCCCGCACCGCGTCGGGCGACCGATCTCGAAGCGGTTCAGCTTCACATCGGCGTGCGCTACCTGCTGCTCGCTCCGCTGTACGGCTACACGCTGCGGGAGCTTTCGGTCGACCGTGAAGGGTCGCAGCTCCGCCTGCTGCACGATGGCGTCGAGGAAAGCTACTCGGTCGGCGCATTTCGAGCACGTTTACGCACGCACGTGCGTGAAGAGCTCGACCGCTTGGCGCGCCCTGCCGCGCGCGGCGCGATCGAGCTGAGCCGCGTCGCCGAGGCCGAAGCGGCAGCGGCTCGCGGGGACCAGGTGCGGATTCTGGAGTTGCTCGGGGCCTGGCCCGCGCCCCTCGCCATCTTCTTGCGCACGCCCGACGGCCAAATGTTGAGCCCCGAAACGCGCGCCTTAATCGCCAAAGCGCTCGGCTTGCTCGGTAGCGCCTGCATCTCGCTGGGCGAGATGGGCAAAGGGGAAGAGGTGCTTCGGCTGGGCGTTCAATACGCTGGGGACGGAAGCGCGGCCGCGGACATCTACTTTCGCCTGGGTGAAGCCATGCTCGGCGATGCCCGGCCGGGTGAATCGATTGGCCCGCTCCGGCGCGCCGCAAACCTGGGAGCTCCCGGGGAGCGGGTTTGGCCGCTTTTGGCGCAGGCCTTTTTGGCCCGGGCACGCTACACGGCGGCCTTCTCTGCGCTCGTCGAGGCCGAGCTGGCGGGGGTGGAGCCCCAGTCCCTCTCGAACCTGGTGCAGCAGATAGAAGCGGCCCTCGGGCCGCCGTTCGCCACCTGGCGAAACAGCCTGGCAACTCCGAGCCCTGCACCGGGTTGAGGCGGCTCCCGGGGGCCCCGGGTGGAGTCCCAGCGTGGCCGCCGCGCGCTTGCATTGACAGCTCGCGGATGGCAGCACTACATAGCGCGCAGACGTAGCGTAATTTCCAGAGGTTGCGCGGTGATCGCGTCCGAGCTGGCCGTTTCGAGGCACGACTCGGGTGAACGCTCGCCGCGCGAGCCTCGACGTCCGCAACCCGTCGCCGGGTTGCACCCCCTAGTCCCGCACGAGCCCCGCATGCTTCTAACCTATCTGCCGATGTTCGTGATGTTCGCCATCGTGTTGGTGATTTCATCCGTGATGTTCTTGGGCGGTCAGTTCATCGGTCCCAAAAATCCGAACCCCGAGAAGCTCACGCCCTTCGAGTGCGGCAACGACACCGAAGGCGCGAAAAACACCAAACTGAGCGTCAAGTTTTACCTAACCGCGATCCTCTTCGTCGTTTTCGACATCGAGGTCGTCTTCATGTACCCGTGGGCGGCCTTGTTCAAAGGTCTCGGCTGGAGCGGCTTCGCGACGATGTTCAGTTTCATCTTCGCGTTGGTCGTCGGCCTCGCCTATTGCTGGAAAAAGGGAGCCCTCGAATGGGAGAGCTGAAGCAGTCCTCGACTCAGATCATGGAGCCAGGTGGCTCCGGTGGCGCGCAGTTCGCCACCACGCGTTTGGAAGCCGTTTTGGCCTGGGCGCAGAAATACTCGCTGTTCATGTACCCGTTCGTGACGGCCTGTTGCGGCATGGAGTTCATGGCCGTCTCCAGCCCGCGCTACGACTTCTCGCGCTTCGGCTCGGAGGCTCCGCGCTTCTCGCCGCGCCAGTCCGACCTGCTGTGGGTCGTGGGCACGATCACCCAACGCCAAGCGCCCATCCTCAAGCGCATCTACGAGCAGATGGCCGAGCCCAAGTGGGTGCTCGCGTTCGGAACGTGCGCCTCGTGCGGCGGCTTCTACGACAACTACGCGTGCGTGGCCGGCGTCGACAAGGTGATCCCGTGTGACGTGTACGTCCCCGGTTGTCCGCCGCGCCCGGAAGCGGTGCTCGACGGCTTGATGCTGCTCCAGGACAAGATCCAGAGCGGCAACCGCACGCCGAGCATCGTCAAGCCTCGTCAAGATCCCGTGGTCGAGCAGAACATCGGGCTCGTGCAACTTCGTAAGTCGCGCACCTCCGTCGCCTAAGCGAAAATCGAGCTCGAACACATGTCAAAGGCCTTGATCGATCTCATCAACAAGAACTTCGGCGCGGCGGTGCTCGAAACGCACTCGCTGTACGGCGACGACACGGTCGTGGTCGAAGCCGTCGCGTGGAAAGAAGTCGCTCGCTTCCTGCGCGACAACCCGCAGTGCAGCATGGATATGCTGAGTGATCTCACCGTCGTGGACTACCCGGAGCGCGAGCCCCGCTTCGAAGTCGTGGCCCACTTCTACTCGTTGACCAAGGGGCACCGGCTGCGGGTCAAGACTCGCACGGGCGATGCCGAAGGAGACGCTGCAGAGGTCGATTCCTTGTGCGAGCTCTGGGCCAGCGCCAACTGGATGGAGCGCGAGGCGTTCGACATGTTCGGGGTGATTTTCAAAGCACACCCGGATCTGCGGCGCATCCTGATGTACCCGGAGTTCGAGGGTCATCCGCTGCGCAAGGACTATCCGGCCGACAAGATCCAACCGCTGATCGCGTATCGCGACGTGCCGAACATCGAGAAGGTGGCTCCGTTCAGCGTCGACGAAGGCATGTCCTTCGGTCGCCAAACGCACACCAGCCCGCGGCACGACACTGACGACTCACAGGTGAACTGATGGAGCCCCTCGATCAAGAGTTAGACGAAGCCGAGCTGGAAATGCCGACGGAGCCGATGCTGCTCAACGTCGGCCCGGCGCACCCGGCCATGCACGGCACCGTGCGCTGCGTGATGGAGCTCAGCGGCGAAATCATCGAGCACGTGGACGTGCAGGTCGGTTACCTGCACCGCGGCTTCGAAAAGATGTGTGAGCGCGGGACCTGGACCCAGGTCTTCCCGTATGTGGATCGCTGCAACTACGTGTCACCGATGCTCAACAACGTCGGCTTCGCGCTGGCCTGTGAGAAGATGCTCGGCGTCACGGTGCCCGAGCGTTGCCAGTGGTACCGGATGATTTTGGGTGAGCTCGCGCGCATGTCGGATCACCTGACCTGCGACGGCGCCATGGCCATGGAACTCGGGGCTTTCACCCCGTTTCTGTGGATGATCAAGGCGCGCGAGATGATCTGGGATTTGATGGAGGAAGAGACCGGCGCCCGTCTGACGCATAGCTTCGGCCGCGTCGGTGGCATGGCCTCTCCGCCCACCGAGCACCTGAAAGAGAACGCGCGCGCGGTCGTCAAGCACATCCTGAGCGTGATCGACGAGTGCGAGAAGCTCCTGCTCGGCAACCGCATCTTCCTCGATCGCTTGGAAGGCGTGGGAGTCATCACGCAGGCCGACGCGGTGTCGCTCGGCTGGACCGGTCCCTGTCTGCGCGCGACGGGCATTCCCTACGACGTGCGCAAGGCGAGCCCGTATCTGAAGTACGGAGAGGTCGACTTCGAAGTGCCGGTCGGTTCGGCGAGTGACTGCTTCGATCGCTTCATGGTCCGCTTGGCCGAAATGCGGCAGAGCGCGCGCATCGTCGAGCAGTGCTGCCAGCGCATGGCCGACTCCGGGCCGGTGAATGTCAGCGACCCACGCATCATCTTGCCGCCCAAGGAAGAGGTGTACAGCACGATCGAAGGCACCATCCAGCACTTCAAGATCGTGATGGAAGGCCTGAAATTGCCGGCGGGCGAGGTGTACTCGTACACCGAAGGCGGCAACGGCGAGCTCGGCTTCTACTTGGTGAGCGATGGCAGCGGCACGCCGTACCGCGTGCGGATTCGTCCACCGTGTTTCTTGATCACCGCCGGTCTCGAACGCGTAATCACCGGTGCCATGATGGCCGACGTCGTGCCGAGCTTCGGCTCGCTGAACATGATTGGCGGTGAATGCGATCGTTGATCGCCTTCACCCTGTCGGAATTATTTTCGGAAATTCGGATGCCTACCTTCAAGATAGACGACCGCGAGATCCCCTTCGAACCGGGTGAGACGATCATCCGCGCTGCGCAGAAGGCGGGCATCGACATCCCGCACTACTGCTGGCACCCCGGCCTCTCGGTCGCCGCCAACTGCCGCATGTGCCTCGTCGAGGTGCTGCCGCCGCCCGGCCGCCCCGCGATGACGCTCGACATCCTGC
>Ga0164308_10000210_pt1 | contig 31240 bp, 31 predicted proteins | sample Whisoiple_246_MG_FD_109983 | JGI IMG/M metagenome (GOLD analysis project Ga0164308, IMG submission 109983) | Soil microbial communities amended with fresh organic matter from upstate New York, USA - Whitman soil sample_246_MG | ecosystem: Environmental > Terrestrial > Soil > Unclassified >... | reverse complement strand
CTTTCGGACTTCGACTTGCCGCATGCGTTGTCAGGGCTCGAACTGCGGGCGAGTGATGCCGCAGTCGAAGGTCCGGCTCGAGTCCTCCGTGCGTTGGGCGACAGCTGTTCGAGCACGACCTGTGCTGCGGCCGTCGAAGAGGTCGATGCTCGACGAGCCGGTTGGCTCGTCCACTCGCCTCAGCAGGGCCCACAAATCGAATACGTGATCGGCATGCACGAGGGGGACTTGCTGGGCTCGGCAACTTCGGACGCCGAGTTGCTGCAATTGATCGGTCCGATAGATACCCTGGCCGAGGCAGAGCTCGTGGCGGAGCTCAAGAGCATGAATTGCGTGCGCGCAGGCGAGAAGGACGGCTCGTTTCAGGTCGTCGATCGGCAGTTGATTTCGGATTGCTTGCCGCTCACGACTCAAGACGTACTTTTTCGCGTCGATCCAGACGCCTCCGTGCACGAGCTCGACCGCGCGGATGAAGTTTCTCAGAGCGCTTGCGTTGGAAGACGCCCTGCCGGCCTCGCTCCACGCAAACGGCTTGCCCAAAGTTCCGCCGTCGGTGACTTCCTGGCACGCTCGGCCGAGCTAGAGGCCGCATCCGTCGTCGCTTTTCGTGTACTCGAGGCCGAGCTGCGCGCGCACGGTGCGCCTCGAATCTTGCTCGATCGCACTTGCGAAGCGGCAGCTGATGAAGTGCTTCACGCGCGGGTCATGCGGCGCTTGGCCGAGCGCTTCGGAGGGCAGGTGACACCGCGCTCCGTTCGCGTGCGTGCCGTGCGCGATTTGGAGAGCGTCGCCCTCGAAAACTCACTCGAGGGCTGCGTCGTGGAGACCTGGGGCTGCCTCGTGGGCATGCACCAAGCGACGCACGCCGAGAGCCCTCTGCTGCGGCTCGCCTACCGGCGCATCGCCGCCGATGAGGCGCGCCACGCGCAGCTCTCTTGGGACATCAGCGCGTGGGCTGAGCGCGAGCTCGACGGCGCCGCGCGTGAGCGGATCGCGAAGAGGCGGGCTGAGGCCGTTCGTGAACTTGGGCGCGCCGTCGCACAGGAGTCGGAACCCGCAGCCGTGCGCGACGTCTTGGGCTTGCCCGACGCCGCGGCGGGTCAGCGGCTGTTCACACACATGAAGCACGCGCTCTGGTCGTGAGCGAGAGCCGCTCACAGCAGACCTCAGTGCGCTTGGGGAGCAGCGCTCGCGGCGATGCCAGCCAATTCTTCCAAGACTTGCGCCGACAGCTCGAGCTTGCTGGACGCCAAATTTTCACGCAGGTGCGCCACGGATGATGTGCCCGGGATGAGCAAGATATTGGGCGAGCGGTGCAACAGCCAGGAAAGAGCGACCTGCATCGGGGTCGCGCCGAGTCGCTCGGCGACCGACAACAGTGTGGACGACTGCAACGGCGTGAACCCGCCCAGCGGAAAAAAAGGCACATAGGCGATGCCCTGCCGAGAAAGCTCGTCGATCAACGGGTCGTCTTCGCGGTGCGCCAAGTTGTAGTTGTTCTGCACGCACACGATCGGCGTGATCGCCTGGGCCTCGGCGACTTGCTTGGCCGTGACGTTGCTCAGACCGATGTGACGAATCAGCCCCTTCTTCTGCAGCTCGGCCAGCACGCTCAGCGGTTCGGCGAGCGAGCCTTCCGCGGGACCATGCACTCTGCCCATCGTGCGGAAGTTGACGATGTCGAGGGCTTCGAGCCCCAGGTTGCGCAGATTGTCGTGCACGCCTTGAGTCAGATCTTGGGCAGAGATGGCAGGTTGCCAAGATTGATCGGCCCCACGACGAGCACCAAGCTTGGTCACGATCACCAGGTTCTCGGGGTAGGGATGCAGCGCTCGGCGAATGATTTCGTTCGTCACGTGCGGCCCGTAGTAGTCGCTCGTATCGATGTGGTTGACGCCCGCCGCGAGCGCGTCTCGGAGCACGGTGAGCGCGCCTTCGACGTCGCGCGGGGGCCCCCAAACCCCCGGGCCAGCGAGCTGCATGGCCCCGTAGCCAACGCGCTTGACGGTGAGCGGGGTGCCCGGAAACGTGAAAGTTCCGCCGAGCGGCTGCGTCGCTTGCTGGTACATGGCCCGAAAGCTAGCGCCCGCGGCCGGCATGAACCAGCGAATAGGATGATGGCGGCGCGACTGTCGCGACCTTCCCGCCGGCCCCCCTCGGCTTCGCGTCCGTTCTCGGTGGTTCGGGTCCCCGGAATCCGCTGAACTCCTTGCGCGAGTCGTTCCCTAGCTGTATGGGGACCAATACATGGGTCCCAAAGCAAAGCGTCTCGATCCGGCTGCTGGGCAGGCCGCGGGAAGCCGCGACCAGCCGGCGGTGGAGGTGCGAGAGGTGCTCAACTCACTGCGGCAAATCGTGCGTTCGTTGCGCGTCTCCTCCCGGGCTGCCGAGCAACGCGTGGGCATCTCCGGGGCCCAGCTGTTCGTGCTGTCCTGTCTGGCGCGTCAAAGTCCGTGCTCGGTGAACGAACTCGCAGCTCGTACCGCCACCGATCAAAGCTCGGTATCCGTCGTGGTGAGCCGTTTGGTCGCGCTCGGTCACGTGCGCCGCGCGCGGTCCAAAACCGATCGCCGTAGCGTCGAGCTCAGCCTCACTCGCTCGGGCCGAGCATTGCTGGAGAGCGCACCGGAGGCTGCCCAAGACCGGTTGATTGCCTCGCTCGCGCAGCTGAAGAACGCGGAGCTGCGCACGCTTTCGCGGCTACTCGGCAAAGTCGTGGATGGCGCGGACGTCTCGCAACAAGTCCCGAGCCTCTTCTTCGAAGAAGGGCCGACGCTGGTCTCGAAAGGCCGCTCTCGAAATGTCTGACCTGGATCGCCCCACGCCGATTTCCGGGACGGGGTCACTGCCCGTCTCGCCCTCATTCTCGACGGCCCTCGCCGCTGCGCAGGTTCCGCGCGAAACCAGCGTGATCGGACCGCGTATCATCTTCATCAGCGCGCTCGCCATCGGGGTCGCCTTCGTCGCGGGTATCGTCGCGCGCGTGTTGGTCGCGATGATTGCCTTCGTTACGAACGCCGCTTTCTTCGGCCGACTTTCGCTGACCCCGGTGGCACCCGCAGAAAGCAGGCTCGGTTGGCTGGTGGTGTTCGTGCCGGTGCTGGGCGGCCTGATCGTGGGGTTGATGGCCAGATACGGCTCCAAGGCCATCCGCGGGCACGGCATCCCCGAGGCCATGGAGCAAGTGCTCACCAACGAGAGCCGCATCCCGCCGCGGCTCACATTTCTCAAGCCCTTGTCGGCCGCGATAGCCATCGGCACCGGCGGACCATTCGGCGCGGAGGGTCCGATCATCGCGACGGGGGGCGCGCTCGGTTCGCTCGTCGGACAGCTGCTGAAGACGTCTGCGGTCGAGCGCAAAACGCTGCTCGCAGCGGGTGCGGCCGCTGGTATGGCGGCTACGTTCGGCAGCCCGGTATCGGCCGTGCTGCTGGCCGTGGAGCTGCTGCTGTTCGAGTTCCGGCCGCGCTCAATCATCCCGGTCGCGTTGGCCAGTGCGACCGCTGCGGGCGTACGCATGGCCATCGTCGGCTCGGCGCCCGTGTTCGCGATGCCTACCTTGGAGCAACCGAGCGGTGAGGCGCTGGCGTTTTACATCCTGCTCGGCGGAGTGATCGGCATCGTCGCCACTGGGGTGACACGCGCGGTCTACGCGGTGGAGGACGCCTTCGAAAAGCTACCCATTCATTGGATGTGGTGGCCCGCGCTGGGCGGCTTCGCGGTTGGCGTCGTGGGCTACTTTGCTCCGCGCACGATGGGCGTCGGCTACGACAACATCGAGCACGTCTTGTCGGGTTCGCTCACCGGTCAGGCCTTGTTCCTGCTCTTCACGCTCAAGTTCGTGTCCTGGGTAATTGCCCTCGGGAGCGGCACGTCGGGCGGCACGCTCGCGCCGCTGTTCACCATTGGTGGCGGGCTAGGTGCCACGCTGGGCGCTTTGAGCGCGCTCGTGTTTCCGCGCTTCGGCATCGACCCGCGCATCGCGGGGCTGGTGGGCATGGCCGCCATTTTCGCTGGAGCCTCGCGGGCCCTGCTGGCGTCCGTGGTGTTTGCATTCGAAACGACCCTGCAGCCGCTCGGGCTGCTGCCGCTGCTCGGCGGGTGCAGCGCGGCGTTTCTGGTCTCGTGCCTGCTGATGCGCAACACGATCATGACCGAGAAGATTGCGCGGCGCGGCATCCGTGTGCCCAGTGAATACGCGGCGGACCTTTGGGAGCAGGTTCGTGTCGCGGACTTTGCGACCCGCGACGTGATCGCGTTTGCCGCGAGCGATACGCTGGCTCATCTGCGGCAGTGGTTCGAATCCGGCGCGCCTGGCACCCGGCACCACGGCTTTCCCGTGGTCAACGAGAGCGGGCACCTGCTCGGCATCGTGACCCGTCACGAAATCATCGACGAGAGCCGCGCGGGCGATGCAGGCAAACGCAGCGTCCAGCAGCTGCTGAAGCGCGCGCCCGCCGTGGTGTTCGAGGACAGCTCCCTGCGCGAGGCCGCCGATCTCATGGTAAGTTTCGGAGTCGGGCGGCTACCCGTGGTCACTAGGGCCGCACAAAATCGAGTGATCGGCATCCTGACCCGCAGCGATCTGCTGGCGGCTCATGCTCGGCAACTCAACGAGAATCATCGGACCGAGCCGCGTCTAAAAATTCCCTTCGTTCGTATCGTTCGGGTTTGAGTCGCTCGACTCGAAGTTGGCCTGTTTGGAGATGAGGAGCAATATGATGAACCGCACCTATCGAAGCGTCGTCTGGGCTGCCGTGTTCGCGTTGGCTGCGAGTGCTGCGTGCAGCAAGCACAGCGCGTCCGAGGCGCCCGCGACGAGCACACAGCCAGCTACCGTTGCCGAGCCAGAGCCGCCCCCCGCGGACCCCGCAGCCGACGCACGGAAGCTCTTTGCTAGCAAGTGTGTGGTCTGTCACGGTGACCACGGCGCGGGGGACGGCCCAGGCGCTGCCGCATTGAATCCCAAGCCGCGAGCCTTCGCCGACGCCACTTGGCAAGCGAGCGTGACCGACGAGCACATCAAAAAGACCATCGTCGAGGGAGGCGCTGCCGTGGGCAAGAGCCCAGCCATGGCCGCCAATCCGGAGCTTGCAGACAAGCCCGACGAGCTCAACGCTCTGCTGAAGATCGTGCGAGATTTCAAGCGCTGAGTGATGACCTTCGTGGTGACCAGCAACTGCCTGGGCTGTCGCTACACCGACTGCGTGGCGGTGTGCCCGGTCGACTGCTTTCACGGCGACGACACGATGCTGTACATCGATCCGGAGGCTTGCATCGCTTGCGGCGCGTGCGTGCCCGAGTGCCCCGTCGAAGCCATTTACGATGAAGGCAGCGTGCCCGCGGAGGAAGCCCACTTTCTGGCGCTCAACGCCGCGCGCGCGCCTCTCCTGCCCGTCGTGAATCGCAAACAAGCCCCGCTCGAGACCGCGCTCGCCCGCGCAATCGTACGCGGGTTCAAACCAAGCCAATAGCCCGGTCGAAATTTGCGTGCTCGTCGCGGTGGACAATGCGCATCGCGATCGATATATCCGCGCGCGATGAGCTTTCGCACGATCTCTCGAAGCTGGCTTTCGCGATTCAAGCCAGCGCGTTCACGCTTGCCGTTGAGGGAGCGCGTGTGCTCCGCCTTGGGCGGGTTCATCGGCCTGCTCGCGACTGGCATCGTCATGCGCAGCTGGCTCGGCTCGAGCGAACAAGTGCCTCTGTTGATCGCGCCCATCGGCGCTTCTACGGTGCTGGTCTTCGGCGTGCCGGCCAGTCCACTCGCTCAGCCCTGGTCCGTCGTGGGCGGGAATTTCATGGCCGCGTTGGTGGGCATCACGGCGGCTCGCGCCGTGTCGGATCATGGCTATGCTGCGGCATTGGCCGTAGCCTGCACGATCGCGCTCACCAGCATCTTTCGTTGCTTGCACCCACCCGCAGGCGCGGTGGCGTTGACGGCGGTCATCGGCGGTCCGGCGGTGAGCAACGCCGGCTATCGCTTTGCGCTGGTCCCGGTGTTGCTCAACTCGCTGCTGCTCGTGGCGGTCGGTTTGATCTTCAACACGCTGGCCCGACGCAGCTACCCGCACGTCCCCGCGCTGCCCGTATCCAGCCATGGCACCGCCGATGCACCGCCCGAGTTCCGGGTGGGCTTCACCGAAGCCGACATTGCGAGCGCTCAAGAAAAGCTTGGCACGCCTCTCGACGTCGAGCAGGCAGATCTCATTGCGCTCTTTCGACATGTGGAAGAGGCTGCGCACCGCCGTTTGCGCGGCGAGATCTTCTGTGCGGAAGTCATGTCCCGTGATCTGATCACCATCCACCCGGATGCCTCGAGCAGCGTTGCCGAGGCTCGCCTACGCGAGCACAAGCTTCGCGTGCTGCCGATCGTCGACGAACGCGGCGTGTTGCACGGAGTGCTCGATCTTGCGACCGCAGCGGCGGCGCCGCCCAAGAGCATCCGCGATTTGGCGTCCATCTCCTTCGAACTCGTGCGGCCGGACACGCCAATCAGCGGGCTTTTCCCGCTGCTTTCGCGCGGCCATATCCGTGAAGCGCTGGTGGCTGACGACGACTCGAAATTGCTCGGCATCATCACGCAAACCGACTTGCTGGCGATCGTCGGTCGCGTGCAGCTCGCGTTGCGTTGAGCGGAGCCCTGCTCTAGCGATAAGCCTGCGGTGGAGGGGTCGAGCGGCGGGCGAGAAAGGTGGTCGCGCGCCGGAGCGCAGGCACCGAGTCGATCGCGTGCAACGCTTGTCGGTACATGTGGTGGGTGATCTTCGCCCGCGTCGAGCTCGACATCAGTAGCGCTTGTCGCGTGACGCGTTCCGTCGGGTTCCAGCGCGCTTTTGAAACGTCCTTGCCGGTCGACAGATTGACGGTCGTAAAGCGTTGCTTGATGCCGTATTGAATGGCTTCGGCGACGGTCGTGGTCATCACGCTGTACTGGGCGAAGTCCGGGTCATAGCCCGAGTAGTACAGGTACAGGGTGTCGCCGGCGATGAAGCCGATGCGGATTGCGACCACCTTTCCAGCGATCACCAACTGGAAGATGCGCAGGGCATCGCGCGCCGCGAAACGCCGGCAAACGTCCTTCAAAAACTCTCGCGCCTCGGGCGTAGCGAAGGCGTCGTTGTGAACTACCGTGTCCTTCAGCTTGGCGCGCGCGGCGTGGAGCTGAAAAAAACGGTCCAGCGCTGGCTCTACCTCGCCCACTCGTTCCGCTATCTCCAAGCGAAAGTCGAGCCCATCGCGCTTGAGCGAATTGTAGCACTTGCGGAGAGATTCTTTGATGTTGCGCGGCAGTCTCGCTCGCAATGCATCCCAAGAATCGGGCAACGCCAGCGTGTAGTCGGCGGTTTGTCCAAGCCACTGAAAGTCGGCTGAACGCTCCAGCTCGCCCAAGCTCAGATCGATGGGTATGCCGCTGAGCAGCATGGAATCCCAGTCCGCCGCGTGGTTGAGCGCGTGGTCGAGAACCGCACGATGGGCTTCCCCTTGCCACTCCGGGAGCGCGAGCATTCCGCGCTGTTCGGTGATGTTCGGGTCAGCCCCGAAGAATTGCAGCTGACGAACGCGAATGGGACCGAGCGAAGGACGCCGGCTGATCAGCATCGGGGCGACGGCCACCAACCGCCCTTGCAACGTGCGCACGCTGCGAATGCTGAGCGAGTCGGTGACGCCCAACTTCTCTTCGCGCAGCTGCGCCCACCACGCGACCGCCCAGTCCCATGTCACGAACGGCGTTGCGGCGTGTGCCTCGAGCGCGCGCCACTCGTTCTCGAGCTCCACGAACGATTCGGCCGAGCGATGCTCGTGCACGATCAGCCGCTCCGAGTGGAGTCCAAAGCGGAGATCCTTCGTCATTTGTGTCTCCTCATGGATGCACAGGGCGTGCCCCAGCGAAATTCAGCCTCATTTGTGAGGGGTACCGGCGCGATGGAGCGGGGCAAGATGGCACAGGCTTGCATGCTTGCCTCAGCGGAGACGCAAGCAGCTTGCCATTGTGTTTTGACACTGGATTTCGGCCTCAACGTTACCTGGAGCGGTGTGCCTCATGCTCGCTTTCCAAGCAGTCGATTTCGGGGAACCCATCGAGCGCCATCCGCTCAGATGAGGATGCAACACCTCGACGCTGCGATGCTCCTCGGCGCGCTCGCTTTGGCGACCGCTTGTGGTGGAACCGACACCAAGAGCCCCGAAACCCCCGCGCAGCCCTCGCCCGCGAGCTTCAGCGAGCAAGTGACACGCGGCACGGAAGTTTACACCGCGCATTGCAGTAGCTGCCACGGCAAGGGTGGCGAAGGCACGGCACAGGCCCCGCCCGTGGTGGGCCCCAAGGCGCTGCCTTTGGATCCGCCGAGCGGCGCAAAAGTGCGAAAATCGCAGTTCGTTACCGTCGCCGACGTCGCCACCTTCGTCGTGCAGAACATGCCTGCCGACGCTCCAGGGAGCCTGAGTGAAGACGACTACTTCGCAGTGCTCGCCTTCGATCTACATGCAAATGGCATCGAGCTGGATAAAAAGCTCGATGGAGCCGTGGCCGCGAGCCTAACGATTCCGAGGGATTGACGCGCTTCCCGCGCAAATCTCTAGTCGCCAGTTAAAATTGCGGGAACCCTTTGGACTTGGGCGACTCGATTGGGGTGAGCACGTTGGAAAACAGCATCCTTGCATCACATCCGGGTGAGTCGTTGGGTCTCAGCGATCAAGCAGTGATCGCGCGCGTCCGCGACGGCGAACACTGGTGTTTCGAGATCCTGATGCGGCGCCACAATCGCCGCGTGTTTCGGGCGACGCGTGCAATCTTGAAGCGCGACGACGAAGCCGAAGACGTGATGCAGGAAGCTTACGTGCGCGCCTACGAGCATCTCGGGGAATTTCGCGGAGAGGCCAGCTTTGCCACCTGGATTACGCGGATTGCGATCCACGAAGCTTTTTCGCGTAAACGCCGAGAGCAGCGCTTCGCCCCGCTCGACTCCGCGCCAGCCGAGTCCACGATTATGTCGCTCGAGTCACCCCGTAGCCCGGAACAACAAGTGAACGACCAACAGCTGCGAGCCGTGTTGGAGCGCGCCATCGACGCGCTGCCGGACGAGTTTCGAGCCGTGTTCGTGCTGCGCGCCGTGGAGCAGATGTCCGGCGCCGAAGTGGCTGCTTGTTTGGAGATTCCCGAGGAGACGGTCAAGACGCGACTTCATCGCGCGCGCCTGCGCTTGCAAGAAGTGGTCGTTCACGCTTTGGACGCACATTCCACGCGCGCTTTCGAGTTTCATCTCACGCGCTGTGATCGGGTGGTGACAGCGGTTTTCGAACGGCTCGGTGTGGCCAACGAAGCCGCTCGATCCTAATTGCTGCCCGCGAATCCAAGCCCCGTCTCCAAAAGACGCGCGCTCAAACCAGGCGACCGAGTGAGCTGCGCTGCTGGATCGCGAGCGCCTCCCTCTCGCCCCAGTCACTTGCAGTTGATGCGGGTTGGCGCGAGCACCAAGTCGTCAATCCAGATTTCGTTGGCCGCGCTGCTAAAGCTCTGCCAGCCGATCATGAATTCGTTCCACTTGCCGCTCAGCCAGGCTGCGGGCTCGACGCCGTTTTGCCACTGATCCCCCATGGTCACCGACAGCACCTCGGTGCCATCTGCCCAGGCATGGAGCTCGTTCTGCGCTTGATCGCCAATGAACGCCGCCTCGATGCATGCCCACTTGTTTGCCGCGATCAGCGGGCCTTTGCCCCACAGTTCCATCTTCGGGGATATGTTGTCGCTGGGTACTTCGTTGACGCCGATCACGCCTTTGATCTCACCAAAGCGGATCTCGTTGTCCTTGTCTTTGCGGATGCCGAACAAGGTCTCGTGGTTCGCGCCCGGGTTTTGGCCGAGCTGGCGCGTCATGTAGAAGTAGCCGCGGACGTACAGCTTCTTGATGTTGGCGGGCAACGGCATAGTCAAAAACGCTGGGCTACCCGAGCTCTTCACGTGCAGCGAATTCTTGCCACCATGCGGCCGCGTGGCATCGACGATGGCTTGGAGGTCGCCCTGTGGATTGGTGGTATCCGTGTTGTAGGCGAAGAAATTGTGCCAACCGCTGGGTTGTTTGCCGACCATATCGGACTCGAAATCAGCACTGAGGATCGCGCCAGCCGGCGCCCCACCGCTGCCGAGCGAGCCGCCGGAGGCACCCGCGGTGCCCGCTTGAGGCGAGCCCGCCGTGCCCGCGCCGCCATTCGCCGTGCCGCCATTCGCCGTGCCGCCATTCGCCGTGCCGCCATTCGCCGTGCCGGCCGCGCCGCCGAGAGCGCCACTGCCGCCGTTCACGCTGCCTGCGTTACCGCCGCTTCCACCCGCGGGACTGCCGCCGTTGGCCGGAGCTGCGCCGCCGTTGCCCGTCAGTGTACCGGCCGACCCTGGGCTTCCGGCATGGCCACCGGCGACGCCCGAAGGGGACGGCGCGTCCGAACTGCACGCGGAAAGACCGCTCGCGAGCATAGAAAAGAGTGCGAATGAACCAGAAAATCTAAGAGCGAGATGCTTCATCCAGGCTCCCACGGTGACACGTCGATTGCCACATTGCCAGCAGTGGATGTCGGGATCGCGGGCCAAAGATATTTGTGACCAGCCCGAAAATTCGCACGAGCTTCGCGTACACCTGTCGATCCGTAGGAGGTTCGTTCGTCGTCCGAACAGACCCGAGTAAAAGGAATGCCGATGAGCAAGTTACGCGTAAATTGTTTCACCATTTCGTTGGACGGCTACGGTGCCGGCCTGGAGCAAAGCGAGCAAAACCCGCTCGGCGTCGGCGGTCCCGACCTGCATCGATGGTTCAGACCCACTCGCACGTTCAAGAGCATGTTCGGCGATCCGAGCGGCGGTACAACCGGCATCGACGACGACTTTGCCCGCGAAGGCACGGAGAATTTAGGCGCTTGGATCCTCGGTCGCAACATGTTCGGCCCAGTCCGGGGACCTTGGCCGGATGAAGCATGGCGCGGCTGGTGGGGCGCAAATCCTCCCTACCATGTGCCGGTCTTCGTGCTCACTCACCACGCCCGCGCGCCGCTCGAGATGGAAGGTGGAACGACCTTTTACTTCGTCACCGGCGGCATCGAGCAAGCCCTCGAGCGCGCGCGCGAAGCCGCTGCTGGTCGTGACGTGCGTCTCGGCGGAGGCGTGCAGACGATTCGTCAATACTTGCGCGCGGGGCTCGTCGACCAAATGCACCTCGCTTTCAGCCCTGTTTTACTCGGCTCCGGTGAGCACTTGCTGCACGACCTCGATCTGCGCAGCCTCGGCTATCGGGTGTCGGCGCACGTCGCCAGCGAACACGCGACGCACGTGACGTTCGAGCGCGCTGGAGTCTGAACTCAGGCGGTCATTGCGCTCAAAATATTGCGCAGCAAGCGAGCGCCGAGTTCGTATTGGGAGTCGATGTGTCTTGCGGTATCAGCACGAATCGCGGCAAAGGCGTCTTTGCCGTTGGCTCGTTCGACGAAGCCGTCGTCGGCGGCGAGCCACGCTTCGACATCATCGCGAGTGACCTCGCAGTGAAACTGCAGCCCAAACTGGCGTCGGAGGCGAAAGCCTTGGTTTTCGCAGACCCGACTCGAAGCCAAGCGCCGGGCGCCCGTGGGAAGGTCGAAGGTATCCCCGTGCCAGTGCAGCACGCTTCCTTCGAGCGGTAGGCCACGCAAGACTTCGTCGTTGCCTTCGAGCTCAAAGCGGATCGGGCCCCAGCCCACTTCGAACCTTCGCGTTGGGCCGTCTTGCATCGGGCCGACTCGGGCCCCGGCCGCGTGCGCGAGCAATTGCGAACCCAGGCAAACACCGAGCACCGGCAAGTCGTGCTCGATGCACGTGCGTAGCAGCGCGATCTCGCGCCCGAGAAAAGGCAGGGCCGGGTCGTCGATATCGGCTACGCCCATCGGCCCGCCCATCACGATCAAGATTTCATCGTTGCCGAGGTGCGAGGGCACCAGATCGCCCAGATACAACGCGCGGACATCGAGCTCATAGCCGTGCTCCGCGAGCAAGGGCGCGATGCGCGATGGCCCTTCGAACTCGACGTGTTGCAGGATGATCGCGGTCTTCATCTCTCCAGCTCCTACGGCTTGTCTTCTCGGACTTCAAGCTAGGGGTCGCTTCACAGCTCGCGTGGCAGGCATTTGCTAGCACGTCCGGCACGTGCCGGCCTTGCAGTTGCTGCTCCGTGGTAGCCCCGTACATTGAACTCGACGGAGCGGCGCTTCGTTCATCGATTTGCAGGCGCCGATTGCCGGTGCACTCGCCGGGACGACGTTGGCGCTCCGCGTGCGCGGCGCGTTACAATTTCGAGAATCTGAATTCACGAAGCAGCGGCGAGCGCTGACCCTGATTCGGGAGCGAGGAATCGAGCTCGCTGGTTCGAGGGGGCTAGTCGCTCGCTCGGGCCGATGTCAATCGCCTGCGCAGTCTTTTTCGGCTGGCAAAGCAGCAGGCAGTCCAGGCGGTGTTGCAATTTTCGCGAGGCGCGATCGAACTGGAGGGGCGTGCCTGCACCAGTGACCTCCTGCAACGGTGAGCAATCGCCGAATGCACGCGGCAACTCGGCCGTTGACCGAGATGAGTCTTGTCGACTAGGACTGCGCTCTCGCTCCAGTGTTTGCGACCGTGCATCTCGGGTCGTGAATCCGAGCAAGGCTCAGCATGCCGGAGAATCCCCCCACTGTCGGCGAAGTGCCTCGTCGCACGGTTCGACCCGCGGCCGCGGCAGCGCTGCCTCTTCTGCTCGCGGTGTTGATTGGAGTGGCGGCCGGCATTGGAGCGTACACGTTTCGCTATGCCGAGGGCCTATCGTACTTCAAGAAGGATCCGAAGGCGTGCGTGAACTGCCACATCATGCAGAGCCAATACGACGCATGGCAGAAAGGCAGTCACCACGACGTAGCCGTCTGCATCGATTGCCATCTGCCACATACATTTTTCGAAAAGTACTGGGCCAAGGCGGAGAACGGCTGGCGCCACGGGCAGCGCTTCACCACCCAAAACTTCGTGGAGCCCGTGGTCGTGCAGGCCAAGGGCCGCGTGATTTTGCAGGACAACTGCGTGCGCTGCCACGAGGATCTGGTGCACGCGATCGCGCATGCTCCGTCCGCCAAAGGCGAGCCGCTGGTTTGCACCCACTGCCACTCCAACGTGGGCCACGGCGAAAAGACCGGCATCGGCGGTCCGTTCAAGGATGCTGAACTCAGGGGAATGAAGAAGTGAAAGCCTTTCTGCAAAGCCGCACTGGTTACCTCGTGCTCATCGTAGTCGTCGCAGTCGTCGCTGCTGGCGCGAGCGCGCTCTTGATGAACATCGCCGAGCGGAAGGCGGAGCAGCGCATGCCGTACGTGCGCTTGGTAGACGTGGGCGAGGACGATACGGATCCGGCCAAGTGGGGCAAGAATTGGCCCGCCCAATACGACGCCTATCAGCGGACGGCGCTGCAAACCAAGACCCGCTTCGGCGGTCACCAGGGCAGTGAAGCGCTGCCTGAGGAGAAGATCGCCCGCGAGCCGTGGCTGAAGCGCATGTTCTTGGGCTACGCATTCTCGATCGACTACCGCGATCGCCGCGGCCACGCTCACATGCTCGACGACCAAGAGCAAACTCAGCGTCTGACCAAACCCCAGTCGGGCTCTTGTTTGCATTGTCACGCGTCGATCATGCCGCTCTACCGCAAGTTGGGCGGCGGGGACGCGATGAAGGGCTTCGAACAGACCTTCAAGTTCAGCTACCAAGATCTGAACAAGCAGCTGCATGATTCCGGGCACGCGCACCCCGTCAGCTGCGTCGACTGCCACGAGCCCACGTCGATGACGCTGCGGGTCAGTCGGCCCGGCTTCATTCGCGGCATTCAAGCGCTGGCCGCCTCCGATGCCGCTGTGCCCGCGCTGCCGAGCATCGCTCAATGGCGCGAGGGCAAGCGCGACATTCCTTACGACCCGAACCGCGATGCGACACGCAACGAGATGCGCTCATTCGTCTGCGGACAGTGTCACGTCGAGTACTACTGTTCGGGTAAGATGCCGCTGACGTTCCCTTGGGGCAAAGGGCTGCGGGTCGAGCAAATCGAGGCTTTCTGGGACGAGACGAAGTTTCCAGACGGTGAGCCGTTCGTCGACTACGTGCACAAGGAGACAGGCGCCGCGGTGCTCAAGGCCCAGCACCCCGAGTTCGAGTTGTGGAACCAGGGCGTCCACGCGAGGAGCGGAGTTTCCTGCGCGGATTGTCACATGCCCTACATGCGTGAAGGCGCGAGCAAGATCAGCGATCATTGGGTGCGGAGTCCGCTGCTCAACGTCAATCGCGCGTGTCAAACCTGCCATCGCGCTTCCGAAGAAGAGATGAAGAGCCGTGTGGATGCGATCCAGCAGCGCAACTATGATTTGATGGGACGCGCCGGAGCGGCAATCGTCGACCTGATCGATGCCATCCAATTGGCTAAAACCAAAGCCGCGCCTCAGGCGGGTATCGATGCCGCGCTTCAGGCACAACGACATGCTCAGTGGCGCCTGGACTTCATCGCGGCCGAAAATAGCATGGGCTTTCACGCGCCACAGGAGGCCGCTCGCATCCTGGGCGAAGCCATCGACTACGCTCGGCAGGGCCAAGTCGAAGTGCTCGGCGGCGTCGTTTCAGCGCCCGCAGCGCACCCAACCCCGGCGCCGAGCGCGTCCAACGCGCCCGCGGCCAGCGCCAGCAGCAGCGCTGCCAAACCCGTTCCGTCCGCCCCCGCCCCGCGTTGAATTCACAGCAGACGCGCGCGCCACGATCAGCGGGCGCGCGCGGGCTCGACCGGCCGGAACACCACGCCTCGCCGGCTCAGAGTGACGATCAGTACGCCGACTGCGGTCAGCGCACACGCGCCGAGCTTTCGTAGGCTGAGCCTCTCTCCGCCGAGCAGCGCGCCGATGGCCAGGGCGACCACTGGGTTCACGTATGCGTAGCTGGTGGCGATGAGCGGACGAGTTTTGCTCAGCAAGTAACCGTAGGCGCTGAAGCCGAGCAGCGATCCGAACACAATCAGATATCCGAGCGCGACGAAGCTCTCGAGGCTGACTGGTCCTTCGAGCCGTTCGCCACGCAGCAACGCGACGAAGACCATGAGCACGCCGGCGAGCAGCATTTGACAAGCGCTGCTCATGGAGCCGTTGGGCATTGGCAAGCGGCGACTGCACAACGAGCCGACGGCCCACGCGATCGGCGCCAGCACGATCAACAGCCCGTTCGTTCCCATGAGCGCGAGGCCATCACCGCTGTGCAACACTGCAATGCCCGAGAAGCCGAAGCCGAGCCCGAGCAGTTCGCGCGCTCTCGGACGCTCGCCCAAAAGCCAACCCAAGCCCGCCATCCACAGGGGCATCGTCGCGACGACGGTCGCGGCGGTCCCGGAATCGACCGAGCGCTCGGCGAGCAGAACGAAACCGTTGCCCATGACCAACAGTAATGTGCCGACGGCGCCGGCCGCCAGCCACTCACGCAGGCTGGGCAGGCGAGCGCCGCGCAGCAGCAAAAACGCGAATAGCAGGAAGCCCGCGATCGAGAAGCGCGTTGCTGCCATCAGATACGGTGGCAGCGTCACTAACGCGATGCGCATGGCATAGTACGTAGAACCCCAGACCAGATAGAGCGACAGCAGCGCGGCAATCACCAGCGCCCGCTCCCCTGATGAAGTTCGACTGCTTCCGTTCACGTTGCGCGCGCGTTTCATGGTGTAAAGCGGGAATTCGTCAAGTGCGCGGCGACCCTCGGACTCAGCCCACGCCGAGCGAGTCAATGCGTCATTTGCCGCTCTTCGCGCGGCAGTCGATGCGAACGACCTGCGAGCACGCTGGCGAGCTCGGAATTCACACATACTTCCAGACGCACTGTTTCTCTAGCTAAACCTGGCGGGAGCCGCCGGATGATATCGACTCTTTGGCGCTGAAAGTTTGGCGCCGCGCGCGAGATTGCAGCTAACGTCGGCGCCTCGAGCGGCGTGCGATTGCGTTCGTCTCGTGGGGTCGAAAGAAAGGGAGCGATGTCATGTCTTCTGGAGCATCCAGTTCGTCATTGCGGAGCTCGGGCGCGCTGCGTTCGAGCTTTTGCCTGTTTCACGCCGGGTCGATCGTTGCTGCGCTGCTTCTCGCTGGCTGCGGCGAGGCACCGAGTGTCGCCGACACGGTTTCGGTGAGCGAGGCCGAAGTTCAAACTCCCGGGCGCCCGCCCAAGGGCGGCGAACTGTTCGAAACCGCGTTTCGACACACCAACGGCCGCTCCTGCGCCAGCTGTCACGTATTGGCGGAGCATGCCGCGCTCACGCCCGCGCACGTGAATGCGCTACTTGCCGAGCGGCCGAGCGATCCCTTGTTCAATCCGATCGACGCCGACGATCCGCTCGCGGCCACGCCCACCTACGAGCACTTGAAAAAGGGGCTGGTGCGGGTCGTGCTGAATCTGCCCGCGAGGATGGACCTGATCGATTTCTCGGGCAACGTGGTCACCCCGGCGGACCGCACGATCGCCGTCTGGCGCGCCGTGCCCACCGTCGAGAACACGGCGATTACGGCGCCCTACCAATACGACGGCCGCAAGACGACGCTGCAAGAGCAGGCTCGAGGTGCGATCGAGGCGCACAGCCAGGGTGCTACCGTCGCACCCAGAGATCTCGACGCACTGGCCGACTTTCAACAGCAACGCTTCAGCTCGAAGCGCGCGGAGACGGTCGCAAAGAAGCTGGCACACGGCGTGCCCGTCGAAGACATCGAGCGCCCCGAGCTGCACATGAAGTTGACGGCTAGCCAAGCGCGCGGCCGCGACGTGTACGACGTTGCCTGCGAGGCCTGCCACGGAGGCGCGACCACGCTGCAAATCGTCAACCGCCAAGTCCACGACTTGGCTTTCCTGGAGCTCAAAGGCGACGGCAACGTGCTGTTCGACAGTACGGTGCAGCCGCCGAAGCCAGTAGAACACCCGCAGCCGAAGGACGAGTTCTTGAACGTCGGCTTCGCCAACATCTCGTACCTCGGACAAATCTTCGGTGACCTGTTCGGTCCGCGCTTCAACGCAACGGTATCACTCCCGCAATACCGCTATCGCTTTTACACCGACGCGTCGCGATCGGTGAAGGTCGTGGATTTGCCGCCGGTGCCGGTCACCGTGAGCGGCAGTCCATTCGATCTGCAGGCCGCGTTGGACGAGAACGGCGCGCCGATCGTGGGCCCCAACTTGCTGCCGCAGCTATTCTCGACCGACCCGGGTCGCGCGGCGACCAGCGGAGATCCACACGACTTCGAGGCGTTCGACGTGCCCCCGTTGCGCGGCATCGCCAACACCGCTCCATATTTCCATGACAACAGTGCCGAAACGCTGCGCGATGCAGTCGACCTGTACAGCCGGTTCATCCTGCCCTTCTTCACGATGTTGAACTTGCCTGCCGTCAACCCACCTGAAAATGGCGGCTTCTTCCCAGAAGCGCTGACCCCCCAGCAAAAGGCAGACTTGCTCGAGTTCTTGCAGGTGCTTTAGCTTCGAGGAAAGTGGCTTGGCGCAGCACTTTCGGGCCCACAACCGGGGAAGGCCGCGCCGGCCACTGCTCGCCCGTTCGTGTTTGGGTGCGACGGAATCCGAAGTCGAGCTAAGCTCGCGCACGAACCGAAGGAAATTCTCGATGCCTACTCGCCGTCTTTTCAGCTTTCTCGGCCTGCTTTTGACCCTGACCGTTTGCGGCTGCGCCAGCGGCCCTCAGATTCGCGTCGATATGGATGCGAAAGCCAATATGAAGGCCTATCGCACGTTCGGCTTTTTCGAGACCGTGTCTACGGACGGCGCTCCATACACCTCGTTGGTTTCGAGCCGGCTGAAGGCGGCGACGCGCAGTCAACTGGAGAAGAACGGCTACACGTACTCGGCGAACGAGCCCGACCTGCTCGTCAATTTTTACCTCAAGATCGTCAACAAACAAGAGCTCCGCACGAGCGGCGGCTACTATGGTTATCGCGCGGGCTACTACGGAACCTGGACCGGGTACCCGTACGTGGAAACGATCGACTACAAGCAGGGCACGCTCAGCATCGATCTCGTGGACGCGAAGCGCAAACAGCTCGTCTGGCAGGGCGTCGCGGAGGGGGTCGTGAGCGAGGAGGCCCAAAGTGACCCCGGGCCGGCGATTGATCGGGTAGTCGCCGACATTTTTTCGAACTTCCCGTATCCTCCGAAGTAGTCGAAGCCCGAAGCTGCACCGAGACTGGCCAGGCCAGATTCTAGCCGAGTCTACTGGCCAATTGGTTTATCCTCGAGCGATGGATATCGCGATGCGGGCCAAGGTGTCGGCGCTGCTCGAGGCAGTAGTCACCGCGGACGGTGTGATTCGACCGGAAGAGCGCGAGTTCGTGCGCCGTGCCGTCAGCCGCTTCCGGTTGCCCGAGCCGGATGCGCCGCTCAGCTTGCGAAATCTCGGCACTGCAACCGAGGCGCTGCGCGCATTGGACTCCACAGCACAAGCCCGGGTGCTCGCCCTCTTGGTCGACGCGGCAGCCGCCGATCACGAGATCCATCCTCAAGAGCACGCGCTACTGTTGGCCGCGGCCGCGGCCTTGGGAATCGAAGCCGTGGCACTCGAGGAGCGCCTGCATCTGCGGTTGAACCGCCCTGCCGGGCTCTGAAGCTGCGGGGAGGGACTTCGACGTGACCTCGGAGCGCTTTGGACCCGGTGTGGAAGTCGACGGCTTCCGGCTCGGAGAGCCCATTAACACCGGAGGCATGGGCAGGCTATTCCGCGCTACGAAGGCTGACTCGACGCTACCGTTGGTGATCAAGGTGCCCCGGCTCGGGCGCGAGCAAGGCAGCGAAGCGCTCATCGGCTTTCAAACAGAAGCCGCGATCCTGCCGATGCTGAAGGGCCCCCATGTTCCCGCATTCATCGCCGCGGGCGATCTCGCCAGCGCTCCGTATCTGGCGATGGAGTGGATCGCTGGAGAGTGCCTGGAGGACGTGCTCGGCAAAGGTCCTGTGCCCGCGCTCGAGCTGGTTCGCGTGGGGGCTGCGCTCGCGGACGCGCTGCACGCCGTTCATCTGCAGCAGGTGATCCACCTGGATTTCAAGCCATCCAACGTAATTCTACGCGCCGACGGCAGCGCCGTACTCGTCGACTTTGGTTTCGCGCATCACGCGCGCTTGCCAGACTTGCTCGCGGAGGAGACGCGCTTCCGCGCTGGCTCGGCGCCCTATGTCTCGCCGGAGCAGCTGCTGGGGAGTCGTGAAGACAGCCGCAGTGATCTGTTTGCGCTGGGCGTGGTGCTGTACGAGATGGCGACCGGCAAGCTGCCATTCGGCGAGGCGGACTCGGACATGCGCAACCGATTCTGGATCGACCCAGTGCCACCCGGCGTGCTCGTGCCGGAGTTGCCAGCTTGGCTGCAGGAAATCATCTTGCGGTCGCTCGAACCGAACGCCCAGCTCCGCTATCAATCGGCGGCACAGCTTTCGTTCGACTTGCGTAATCCGGAGCAGCTGGTCTTGACCGAACGCGCGTCGAAACGGAAGCACGCGGGCGTGCTGGCCCACTTGGCGCGCTTTCTCCGCGCGCGCGCCGAATTCGGCGCGCGCTTGCGAACGCCCCAGCCGCTGCTCAGCCGCACGCCCATCGTTTTGGTTGCGGTCGACACCAGCAATTTGGATGATGAAAGACAGCCCGCGATTCGCTCGGCGATCTCCCAGATCTTGGCCCAGAGCACGGAGTATCGCCTGATTTGTCTGACGGTAGTCGGTTCTTCGATGTCGCCGCTCGAGCACTTGCTGCGCTTGCGCGAGTGGGTCGCGCCGCTCGGCCTGCCAGAGCCGCGAGTATCACTCCACGTGCTGGAGGCAGGTTCTCCGAGCGATACAATCCTGCAGCTCGCACGTCACAACAACGCGGATCGCATCGTGATCGGCGCGCCGCGGCAGGGTGGTCGGGCATGGGCAAATTCGACCGCTTCGACGGTCACGGCCAACGCGGGCTGCAGCGTGCACGTGGTGCGCGTTCCAAGCGGCTAGCTCGGGCGCTCCCACCGCCGCGCAACAAGATTGCCACGCCGCGAAGAACCGCGCGCGCGCTTCACGCCGAGCAAACCGTCCTCAGCCGCAGCTCGGGCCCGCCTCTTGCTCTCGACTCTGAGTTATGACCCCAGATGACGCTCACACGTCTCATAATCACGGCTTCGAGCTACCGAACGCGCCGCGCGTGGTCGTGCACAGCGATCCACGACCGTGGCGCGCCGTAGCAGGCGTGGCCGTTTGCCTCGGGCTCGCGGGGATCGTCACGGGCCTGATCGTGGCGCGCCGACAAAGCACGAGTGACCAACACATCACGTCCGACGCACTGCAGCGCGAGGAACTGCGCGACGGTTGGCGCACTCTGATCGCGGCTGCAGCGCGCGACGCACAGAACGACGTCGCGCAAGCGGACGCGCCGGCCCCCTCCGCAGCTTCTGCTGCGCCGGCTACTGCTGCGCCAGCTACTGCCGCATCCGTCCCCAATGTGGTGATCGTCAACGTTCCCGCCCAGAGCGCGAGCGCAGCGCCGCCCAATGTCACGAACATCAATCTGCCGAATGGCGCAACGAACGGCAGCAGTACCGGCGCCCCGAACAACTCGAATCTGGCTACGGGCTACGCTCCGACTCAGAGCTTGCCCGCGATCAACTACTCACCCGTGCAAGGCTACCTGCCGAGTCAAGCTGGCTACCCGTTGCCGCCCGCCAGTAACACGCAGCAGCCCGGCGGTTCTCCGCAAAATGGCTACGGTACGCCCCCGGGCGGCGTCGTAGGCAACGGCAGCATTCCGGGTTCGACCCCGAACCCAGCCCTGCCGAACAATGGTTTGGTTGGCTCCAGCCCCACGGACTTACCGAGCGGCTCGAGCAACGAGGCCGCACCTGCAATGCCCGTGGGCACGGCCACGGTATCGCCGAGTACGCCCTCGCTGCCGAGTGGCTTCAGCGCGCCCTAGCACTCAACCGCCGAGTTCCGGGTGGGCGCGCCAATGATCGCTGCCCGGTAAGAGCAATCGGAGCTCGGCGCTCATCGGCGCGACGCCCCGAAAGCCTGCATCGCCCTCGAGCTCGTATTCGCGAACTTTGTTCCAAGAACAACCTGCGTTCAGCAGCAGCTCAGCGAGCCGCACCGTCCCGGCGGTGCTCGATTCTACGAACACGGTGTCGCGCTGACGCCATTCCTCGTCGCTCAGCACGGACTCGGTTTCGTTCGACAGCGCGAGCAGTGGCAAGCTCGAAAGGTCGCGCTCACTCAGCCAGGGATGCTTCTTGGTCAGGCTGGGAAAGTAGCGGAACGTGGTGGGCCGCAACACCAAGCCCACGGGGGGATCGTCCTCGGGCCACTGTGCGCGATACACCACACGGCGCACCTCGCTCGAGGCGTTGCTGAGCTCCAGCACGCTGTGCTCGGGATCGTGGAACGCGCACGCCAGCAGAAACAACCCGAGATCGCGGCATGCTTGCTCGTCCACGTACAGAGCGAGGTTGTCGACTCGATGCCAACCATTGTAGTCGCGAGCGATCTTGCGAAAAAAGATGCGATCGCTGGTCAGGCGCGCTGGCGGGATCGGTAAGTTCTCGTGCTTGAACAGGAAGTCCGCTTCATCGGGCGGGCCATCGGGCACGCTGGCCCGAAGCTCCGCGAACACGTGGTGCAAGTCGCCCATCCTGGGGACTCTACCCGACTCTACCCGTGCTGCGTGCACAGGGCGACCGAAACGGGGCTGGCAGAACCCGCCAGGTTCGCCCTTTCTCCACGTGCGACGCGGCAGCGAGCCATTTCCAAGGCGCGCCCTCCGCCATTGGATTGACAGCATGTATAATTAAATAATAGAGCTTCGGGCATGGCTGCGAGGGCGTACGACATGAGCCAGCGGGCGCGAGCGGTGGAAGCGGCGCGCAACCAAGCTCTGTCTGCAGCGTACGGGCTACTCGCCGATCCCAGGGCTCGCGAGCTCAGTGTCGACGCAGTGGCCCGTGCGGCCGGCGTCACGCGCGCCACCCTGTACAATCAGTTCGGCTCACGCGCGGAGCTGTTGCTCGCGCTTTTCCACGAGCTCGGGCGGCGGATGAAGGCAGAGCGCATTCATGCAGCGATGCGCCTGCCCGACGCGGAACTCGCGCTCGAGGCCACGCTGCGCGAATCGACACGCGCGTACGCCCGGCAGCGCGCGGTGATTCGAAAAGTGTTCGCGCTCGCGTCACTCGACGTCGAGCTGGGCAATGAAGTCGAGCGCGCCGAGCGGCAACGGCGGCAGAGCTTGGCTCGACTAGCAGCGCGTTTGGTCACGGGCGGGCACACGCGCTTGGCGGTCTCTGAGGCGGCCGAGCTGCTGGCCGTGCTGACCAGCTTTGGCGCCTTCGAGGCATTCGCGTTCGAGGCCGGTCCGAAGCTGGCCGAGCGTCGGCTACTGCAGTTGGTACGGGCAGGGTTGTCGGGCGAGAAGGGGAACGGGCAATGAAAGTGCTGGTCGCGGGAGCGTCGGGCGTCGTCGGGCGTGAAATCGTGTTGCTGCTGAAGCAGCGTGGGCACTTCGTGCGTACTCTCTCCAAGAGCGTCGCGCGCGCCGAGCCGCTGCGCCAGCTCGCCGACGAGGTGCGGGTGCTCGACGCCACCCTCGCCGCCAGCGTCGAAGGGAGCTGTCACGGGTTGGAGATGGTGATTTCGGCCTTGGGCGCGCCAGTGTCGGCGAACGGTAAGGAGCGCCGTTCCTTCGCGGAGGTCGATCTCAAGGCGAATCTCAATCTTCTGGCCGAGGCGCGGCGCGCCGGTGTCCGGCGCTTCGTCTATGTTGGGGTGTTCAGCCAACCCGCTTACGCGAGCACCGCGTACGTCCAAGCGCACGCGCAGGTCGAGCGCGCGATTCGCGAAGCAGGCATCGAGTACGGCTTCGTGCGCACGACGGGCGTATACGGAGCACTCGCCGAGATGCTTTCCATGGCGCTGAAGGGCCCGTTGCCCGTGATCGACGATGGCAGCGCGTTGACCAACCCGATCGACGAGCGCGATGTGGCCGAGGCCGTGCTGTGCGCGCTCGATGCCCCCGGCTCGAGTGAAGTGGACATCGGTGGGCCCGAGACCCTGTCGCGGCGCCAAATCGCCGAGACGGCGTTCAGCGCACTGGGTCGTCCAGCACGCCTGTTCACGTTGCCGCTGTGGGCGTTGAAGGTCGTGAGCTTCGTCTATGGTCTTTTCAATCGCCGGATGGGCGAGTTTCTGGCGTTCATGCAGCTGGCGCTGACCCATTCGTGCGTCGCGCCGACACCCGGCAAGCGTCGCCTGCTCGACCACTTCGCCGCGCGCGCACGAGCGCTCGGCCGAACCGAGCGCTAGGTTGTCACCCCGAACGCCCGGCTTCAAGCGCGCCGCAGCACACGCAGGGCGGCTTTGCCGTCGAGTAGGCGTTGCGTTCGACGCAAGCTCCGCCGGCTCGGTGAGACCAAGGTAATGTCTCGCGCCCTGCTCAACAGCGAGCGGTCGGAGAAGCTATTCGTGTACACGGCCGACCATTGTTGAATGCCCAGTTTGCGGTGCAGCTCGCGCACTTTGATGGAACCGACGCAATGCGTTTCCGTGACTAGTCCACCCCAGCTGCGACGCAAGCGTGAGCCCACGATTGGGATTGCCGGCAGTGAGCGAGCTTTGAACAGCCCACGCACCAAGAGCGGCATCGAGCCGGTCGCGATCACTACCCGCTTTCCTGCCTGAATCTGCCGAGCCAGCTCGACGAAGATCGCCTCGTTGGCGTAGCCGGGCAGTTTGTCTTTCGCGTAAAGACGCAATTGTCGGACGAAGCTCCGAGTGGAAGTGCCGAGAGTCATGCCCCAAAGCAAGACCGATGCGGCGCGAGCCTGCGAACGCAGCGCCAGAGCAAGCGACAGCGGCAACAACGCAAGAACCAGGAGCAAGCGTGCTGGACGCCGAACGCAGTAGTTGATCGAAAAATCGAGAAAAGAATCCGTGCTGACCAGCGTTCCATCGAAGTCGAAAACGACCACGTCCGGGACAGCCGTGCCCGGTTCCAGCGGTTCAACCCGGTCATCGCCCATCGTGACCGGTAGCATGCCCGATCCAGCGAGCAACGCGAGCGCTCGGCAAAGGGCTCGCCAGTCGGCCGCAAGCAAGATAGCTTTGAATGGTCTCCGTTTGCGCCCCGTCGCGCGCCATCGTCCCCGGTGAATCAGGAAAACAGTATGACATCTCCGAAAGAGCCCGCGATTACGCTAGATGCGCCGTTCGATCCTTGGCGAGTTCAAGCGGTGCGTCACTCGCTTTCCTCACACCCGCTGTTGCAGTTGGACAGCTTGCGCGAGCTCGGAAAGCGACTCGAGGCACGCGGGCGAATTCGCTCGCACAGCGATCAGGCCAAGGCCGACACGCCCTTCAACTCGGCTCCTGATACACACCCGAGTGGAAAGCGCGGCACCGAGGCTCTGGCGGACGTCGCCAAAGCCGGCGCGTGGACATCCCTGCTCAACGTGCAGACCGATGAAATCTACCGAACCCTCGTCGACGAGGTGCTCGATTCAGTCAAGCCCATGGTCGACACGGTCGATCCCGGAATGTCCTATCGCGGCGGTTGGATCTTCATCACCTCGCCCCGTGCCGTGACGCCGTTCCATATGGATATGGAACACAACTTCATCGTGCAAGTTCTGGGCAAGAAGCGGCTTTACGTGTGGGATCCGTCCGACCGCAGTGTCGTCACCGAACGCGGCCGCGAGCTCTTTCTCAGTTATCAATCCCGTGATCTGGTGCGCTTTCACGAAGACTTCCGCAAGAAGGCGCACGTGTTCGATCTGGAACCAGGCATGGGTGGCTACATGCCGAGCACGGCGCCGCACCTGGTCGAAAACGGTGACGGCCCCTCGGTGACGATGAGCTTTACCTACTACACGGACTCGACGCGCAGGCGCAGCTTGCTCTACCGTGGCAAGACGCACCTGCGCCGGCTAGGTTTCGATCCGTTGCCCGTGGGTAGTGACCCCAAGCGTGACTCCGCGCTCGTCCGGGCGATGCAGCTCTACTCGGGCACTAAGGAGCTCGCGCTCCGCGCGCTCGGTAAAGAGGTTCCCTCGCCGCTCTCGCCGTACGCCTTTCACATCACTTCTTGAACGCTCGAGAGACGAGATGCAAAAGCTTGCTTTCGGAAGCATGGGCCTCGAGCTCACACGGCTTGGCTTTGGCGCGATGCCACTCGCCATCCAAGCCCGACCGAGCGAAGACCAGGCACTTCGCGTGCTGGTTCGAGCAATCGAGGCAGGCCTGAATTGGATCGACACCGCGGACCGCTACTGCATCGATGAATCGGACGTCGGCTATGGCGAACGTCTGGTGGCTCGCGCCCTCGCGCAGACGAAGGTGCAAGACGTGCTGGTGACCACCAAAGTCGGCTACCTCCGTCCGAACGGCGACTGGGTCGTGGATGGTCGTCCCGATCGGATCAAAGCCGCTTGTGAAGCCAGCTTGCGCGCCCTGGGCGTATCGTCGCTCTTCCTCTACCAGCTACACGCCGTCGATCCTGCCGTGCCTTTGGCCGAAAGTATCGGGGCGCTCGCCCAGCTGCAGCGAGAAGGCAAGATCCGCTATCTCGGCTTGTGCAACGTCGACGTTGGCCAGATCCAGGAGGCCCAGTGCGAAGCGGAAATCAGCAGCGTGCAAAATCGTTGCAACCTGTTCGATCGCTGGTCGTTCATCAACGGCGTCGTGGACTATTGCGCGGAGCGTAACCTAGCTTTCATCGCCCATAGTCCGCTCGGCGGGCACCAGGGGCACGTGCGCGCCAGCGAGAGTCCAGTGTTGCGCGCCATCGCCGAACGACGCGGGGCGACCCCGCATGAAGTCTGCTTGCTCTGGCTGCTCCAGCAGAGCGGCCCGATATTTCCAATTCCGGGAGCGAGCCGTCTCGCGAGCCTCGAGTCGAACCTGCGCGTGGCAGACGCCACGCTGAGTGAAGCGGAGCTTCGGGAACTCAGCGAAGCGTTTCCGAACCCGGGTTTCCCGAAGCCAACCTTGGTTCGCGCGCGTAATCAGCTGCGGCGCGTGGCTCGTCGCTTGAAGCGCCTCGCGCGCTGAGTTTCTCTCGGTGCGCCAATCATCGCCAAACCCTAGCTGGGTTTGCGCTCGAAAATGTCGAAGTCTTCGATTCGCTTCACGAATTGGTAGCCGCCGTCGATGAAGCCGGCAAGCTCGGGAAAGCCCGGAAGTTCGTCGTGTGAATCGAGCACGTGGCCAGTCACCGAGGGGAATACATCGTTGTGCTGCACGATGATCAAGGCGGGTACGTGGGCATGCAGATCGCGCAGCAGCTCACGGCGCGCATAGCTCTTTTGCCACTCGCTCCGCTGGGGCACGTCGTAAATGAAGCGGCTCGACGGAGCGCGTTCCGAGAACCAGTAGATGGCCGGTTCGAAGCCCCACACGAAGATCGGATCTTCGCTGCGGGTGCGCGAGCGCACCTCGAGTGCCACGTCGCGATCGGCTGCCAAGTTGAAGTCGGCCACGTACGACAGCTCTCGGTCGAGCGCGTCGCGCGTTTTGTAGGGTGCCACTCGGAACGCATAGCGTAGGCGCAGCAACGCTCGTTCGCTGTATTCCTGCGGTAGATCGCGGCTCGCCGTACGCATGCTGGTCACCACCACGACGAAAGACATGAAGGCCAGGGCTCCGCCGAAACCGCCACCTGCGCCGCCCACGCAACGACGCCAAAGCTTGTAGAGCCCGAGCCCCGCGAGGAATGCAATCAGCTGCAAGGTGGCCGTGTAGTGATAGGGAAAGAACTTGCCCTGCATCGCCACACCGGCAATCTGGATCGCAATGATGCCCAAGATCAGGTAAGTCCCCTCGCGCTCACGGCTGTGGAGAGGTGTGATCGCAGCCATGGCGATTACACCCGCTGCGGCGAGCGCGGAGAACTTGAAAAAAGCCTCCTCCAGCGCGTAGTACAACATGCTGGCGGCTTGGCGGTCGTGCCAGCCGAGCGCGGTGTAGCCTGGCGTGAATTCAGCCAGCGTCCAGCGCAACGCCGGCCAGGCGCCGCGCAGCCAAAACCAAGCTCCGCACAATAAAATCGGCAGCGCCGCGCTGGCTCCGATGATGCCCATTGCGAGCAGCGCGCGCGGTGTGGAATCCGTGCGTTGCTGCTCGCGCTTGGCGAGGTACGCGCCGCACACGAACGCGCCGCCACCGAGCGGAGGCTTGAACAAAAATGCGATGCCGAAAAGCACGCCAGTGCCGAACCATGTCCAAAACCGTCGCCGCGGATGTGGAGTACTCGTCGCCAAAAGTAGCGCGGCCAACGTCAAATAGCCGCCGAATACCTCGGGCTGCGCCGTGTGCCAAAATTCCAATTCTGCTTGGATCAAGGCCGCGACTGCGCCCCCGATCAAGCCGGCGCTTCTTCGGTCGAAGAACGTCTGGGCCAAACGCATGAACCCGAACACCGAGCCGATCATGCCCAGCACCTCGAGCAAGCGAATTGCGACCATGCCGCGCCCGAACAGGCCCTGGGCCAAGGCGTAGACCAGAAAGATCCCCGGTGGCTTGAAGTCCCACAGATCGCGGTACGGCATCTTGCCGTGCAGCACGCCCTCGCCCACCAACGCATAAATGCTTTGATCGCGGCCGAACGAGAAGGTGAGGATTTGAATCGCGCACAGCGCGATCACCGCCCACGCCAACCAAGACAACCAAGCATCCGGATCTCGAATCGAAAGGCGCGGCACGACCTCGGCAGAAGGCGGACGAACCGAGGACGTACCCATGGCGAGCACACGCTAGTCAGGCCGGCGAGCACAAGCTAGTCGGGCGCGAGAAACGAGCCCTGGGCCACGCAGATTCTTTGTATGAACGCCGGTCAGGGCGGCGACTGCGCGCGTAGATGTGGGCCGTCTTCAGCCTGGAGCTTGCGGATCAGCCGCTCGAAGTGCTCGACCGGCTGGGCGCCCTCCAGCGAGTAGCGTCGACCGAATATGAACATTGGTACGCCGCCGATGCCGTACTCCCGGGCCAAACTCAGGTCGCTCGCGACTTGGTCTTTACCGAAGCCGCCCGCCAGTGCGGCCACGAGCTCGGCGCCGTCGACAGCGACTTGCGCGTGCTCGAGCCAACGCACCATCTCAGTCAGCTCACCGACGTTCACCCCATGCTCGAAGTAACCGCTGAACAAGGCCTCGACCGTAGGCGCAGCTTGCCCCTTGCCAGTTGCGAAACGAATCACCCGCTGAGCAAGCTCGGTGTTGGGGGCGCGTTGTTGCTTGTGAAAGTCGAATGCAATGCCGACCTCGCGACCCACCTCCGCGATGCGTTCGAAGGTTGCGCGCGCGCGTTCGGGACCGCCGAACTTGCGCTCGAAAAAGCCGGCCGCGGGTACGCCTTCGGCTGGTAGCCCGGGCTGCAATTGAAACGCTCGAAAAACGAGCTCGGCGCTCGTACCTGAAGCGAGCAAAGCACGCTCGAGCCGACGCTTCCCGATGAAGCACCACGGGCAGGCGATGTCCGAGAAGATCTCGATTCTCATGGCGTCCAAACTATGCGCCGCAAAGCGCAAGCGTCGAGAGCCCGGCTAGAACGATGCCCACGCACATTTCATTCCCGACATCTGCGTCTAGGCAATGCGTGGAAATTCCCCGACGAATCAATGACCACGCGGTGAACGCCGGGCTTCGCCCGGTCACCTGCAGGTGAGCGAGATACACAAACGATCACTCACGAGAGTGAAGAGTCGTCGGAGTTCGGGCTACGGCCCGTCACCGCCCCCGACCGATCGCGAGAGCCTCTCGCGTCCGCGCGCAAGGTTTGCGGCTCGGCGTCTCGGAAAGCGACACTGAAATTTCGGCTAGCGCAGCGCACGGCAGGGACGACTCGCGTTTCTGGCGCATTGCCAACGTCGCGCAGATTGGAGCAAAGCCGTGCTCGAGCTCACGCTCGCGCGAGAGCGGCGTAGTTAGATCGTCGCTAGAGGCGAATCCATCTTCACAATCGTCGGTATCGGAGTTATTGCTTAGTCAGCCAGTGAGGGGTGGCCAGGGAGCGAGATGCAAGTCAAAGGTATGGTTCAAGTCGCAGGAACGACGTTCCGGATCGTCCGTATCGGACGCGGGCACTACGAGGTCATCCGCATTCTGGATGACACCCGTGTTGGCTCGTTCTGGTGCGAGCCGACCTTCGCGGTCTCCGAGTCGGCCGACCGTGACCTGCTGCGCGAAGTTGCGCGCTGCGCTATCCAAGGAGGTAAAACCACCTGGGTCGGTCGCCTCGACCTCATCACCTGAGCGCCTCGATCAGAGGGCAAATTCCGCGGCGCGCGCTAGCCCTGCGCTATTTAGTTGACCGGGCGCGCGCCAGTCACTTGGATGGCGCTCCTCCGCGCCCCTAGCTCAGCTGGATAGAGCATCGGACTTCGAATCCGAGGGTCGTAGGTTCGAATCCTACGGGGCGCGCTACGCTGCAAAGAGCCAACATTGGTTGGCTTTCTGAGCGCGGGGTGGAAGCGATCAAGCCGCGCGCTTGCTTAGGAAGGCGATGACCGCCGCTGACGCTTGGTTTTCGACGAGCGAACGAAGACCTTGCGTAGCGCAGCGCCGGCCCCCATCGCCATCAAGAGGCTTCCGAGCCAAGCGGTGTTGCTGCGAGGATCGCTATCGCGGGCCTGCTGCAAGCCACGAACGCCGGCCATACTCGCCTCGAAGCTCGCCCGGTAATGAGGCAAGTCCTCGGAGCGTGCTTCTAGCGCAACCCACGCACTCTGCTCGCCCAACGGCAGCACGTACATGACCTTCTGAAGTCGGACGCCGCGAACTGTCGCGCTAAATTCGAGCTTGGCGCAAGTTACGCCCTGCAGGACCAACTGCTCGCGCCCAAGCTCACGAAAGCCTTCCTGCTTTGACACTTTCGCGAGGATCGCATTGACTGAGTCCATCGCCGTGCCCCTGCCAGCGCCCACCAAAACCGTGAGCTCCGCGGCGACCTGATCGTCCTTTAGAATCGCGGCATACTGCGCGAAACCACGCGAGCGCTGCACGAGTGCTTCGGAGGCGCGAGCAAAATTTTCTGCGGGCGCGCCAGGGGACAGATTTAAAAAGTCAGGCGGAATCGCGTAGCTGAAAGCGGCGCCTTGAGCTCCACCGAGTCGCGTCGTGAGAACGACTAGCAACACTACGAGCAAACACAGCCGGCGGTCCGCAACGCCCTTGATTGGCAGGGTTTGGCCTCTCACAGCGCGTCCACAGCCGAAGCCTATCGGGCGTTCCTCGCTCCGTAAAGTCGCGCCCGGTGTCCACAACCCGCTGACCATGTAGCAGCGGTTCTAAACTACTCTTCTACTAGGACGCGCCACCCTGCAAAACGCCAATGCTGGTTGGCTTTTTCATGCCGCTGGGTCGTACATCGGCGCCAGACGCGCGTTTTCGACAGTCATCGGCTCAATGGTGCCCCAGTTCTCCTGATGGCAGTCGGCGTTGCCAACCCAGGCCTCGCTCGCCCTGATTTGTTGGCGGACTTCGCTCACATGATCGCGTTCGACGGGGCGCTGCTCGATTCCTGGGTCTACGTGGTTTTCCCCGCCGGAGTCCCGAATGGCCACGATTTCGTCGCTAGCAAATACTTCGGGTTCACCCGCTACGAGTTGACCGGGTATTTCTCTGGTCGGCTAGTGAACTTCTACGGCTGGGCCGCCGCGCAGAACGGCGTGCACGAGGACTCTCCGATCGGCGGAGAACAGGAAGGTGACAGGCAGGCGCGCTACGCGGAGTTCTGCGTGGAGGATTGGTGCTACCGACCGGACCCAGATCCCGTTCGGCACAAACAGGTCATGTCGCCCTCAGAAGTCGCAGCCGATCGTGCCGAGTACGCGCAGATAGTGACCGAGATGCGGCGCGCTGGCGCAAAGCGATGCGGCAACCCCCAGCAAGGCCATCGCTCAGGGAAGCCGGAGACTCAGCTCTGAGCACATGGAGCGATGCTAAGCTCATCGCGCGTGAAGACATCGTGGTCAGTGCATGCTCGGTTGACGGGTATAACTCTCGCCTTCCTCGCTCTGGGTTGCACACAGAAACCGCAGCGCGCAAGCCAAGCGACCGTGGTCGCGACAGCGCGTGTTGCGCCGCCGGCTCCGCCATCGGGCTCTGCGGCGGCGGCGAGCTCGGTCGCTCAGACTCCAGCGGCGGAGGCCGAGCTGCGCGACGCGGCGGAGCTCGGGCGACTTCGCTCCAGCCCTTCGGGAGG
>Ga0164308_10000209_pt1 | contig 31383 bp, 24 predicted proteins | sample Whisoiple_246_MG_FD_109983 | JGI IMG/M metagenome (GOLD analysis project Ga0164308, IMG submission 109983) | Soil microbial communities amended with fresh organic matter from upstate New York, USA - Whitman soil sample_246_MG | ecosystem: Environmental > Terrestrial > Soil > Unclassified >... | reverse complement strand
GTACACCACGTCCGACGACCTCGCGTGGAGCACCTCCGGTGACGCCACCGGGTTCCACCTGCTGACCGCCGCACGCGCGGACGGCTACGCCTGGCGCACGGCGGCCACCCTGGCCGAGCCGGGCTTCGAGGCCGACAGCTGGATCGGCAACGTCTGCGTCACCGGCTCCGGCAAGCGTGCCGTGGTCGCGTACGCACCGCGCACGTTCACCAACGACCAGCAGCTCATGTCGCGCGGCGCGTTCACCGCCGTCGTGGAGCTCGCCACGGGGAAGGTCACCAAGCTCCCCTTCCAGGCGTCCCTGGCCTACTTCTCGCCGGGGTGCGGCACGGACGAGACGGCGGTGTTCTCGCAGTTCGCCGACGACCGTTCCGCGCGCAACGAGACCCGGGTCGTCCGGGTGGACGCGGCGACCGGCAAGGCCGCCGAACCCCTGGCGCTGGCGGGCCAGGTGACCTCGGCCCTGCCGTACGGCGACGACGTCGTCGCGGCCGACGGGAACCGGCTCGTCCGGATCGACGGGAAGGGCGCGCGCAGCACCGTCACCCTCACCCGGCGCATCCCCTTCCAGCTGAAGGCCGACCGTGACGGCGGCCTCGTCTACCTCGACCGGCCCGCGGCTTCGCCCTCGGCGAGGACCAAGGCGGCCGCAGCCGAGGACGGCGCCGTCATGCGGGTCGACGCGACCGCCGTGAAGAGCGGGAAGGGTGCCCCGAGCAAGCTCGCCACCGGCACCCTCGCGAAGATGGACCTCACGTCGAGCGCCGACGGCACCGTGATGGTGACCGGTGAGACCCGGCAGGCCGTCTCCGCCCTGCCCGCGGCCGTGCGCCGTCCGGCGGGCGCGCCCAAGGACGCGCACGCCTCCACCGACGGCAAGGTCCTGGTGACCGCGGCCGGCTGGAGCGGCGACGGCAAGAACCCGGCCCGCGCCGGGGACACCGGTGCCGAGCGCACCGCGATGATCGACCTCAAGGACCTGGGCACCGGCAGGACGGCCGCCCTGGAGACCCGGCCCGGCGGCGCGCCGCACCAGGACGCCGGCCAGAAGCTCTCCCCGTCCCTGGAAGGGGTCGGCAGCACGGCCGCCGGAAAGCGCTCCGCCTCGCTCGCGGCCGCGGGCGACCCGCACAACCCGGTCGAGGCGGAGCGCACCTGCGCCGTCGCCCGCGGCGACGTCCGCCAGCAGGCGTTCCAGCCGACCCCGCGTCAGGTGGAGTGGGCGGTCGACCAGGCGATCAGCAACAACCTGAACAAGCTGGTGAGCCGTCCGGCCAACTGGAAGGACACCGGCGTCGGTTCCTACGCGCCCCAGCAGCTGTTCCCGCTGAAGTCGCTCACCGGCGGCGGCCAGATCCCCGCGCAGGTCATGCTCGGGATCACCGCGCAGGAATCCAACATGTGGCAGGCCACCCGGTACGCCGTACCCGGGGTGACCGCCAACTCCCTGATCGGCAACTACTACGGCACGAAGTACAACTCCGACGGCCAGATCCCCGACCCGTGGGCCATCGACTGGTCCGAGTCGGACTGCGGCTACGGCATCACGCAGGTCACCGACAACATGCGCGCGAGCGACACCGGATGGTCCTCGCTCCAGCAGAAGGCCGTGGCCGTCGACTACACCGCGAACATCGCGGCCGGCGTCAACATCCTGATCGAGAAGTGGAACCAGACCAAGGCCGGCGGCATGACCATCGCCAACGGTGACCCGAAGTACCTGGAGAGCTGGTTCTTCGCGCTGTGGGCGTACAACTCGGGCTTCTACCCCGAGGCCGACGCGAGCAAGAACAAGGGCAAGTGGGGCCTCGGCTTCACCAACAACCCGGCCAACCCGCTGTGGAAGGCCAACCGCACCCCGTTCCTGGAGAACGCGAGCGGCACCGACGACTACTCGCACGCCGCGCACCCGCAGGACTGGCCCTACCAGGAGAAGGTCCTCGGCTGGGCCGCCCGCCCCATCTCGGCCCTCTTCAAGCCCGGTGACATGCAGGCCGGATACCGCCCCGCCTGGTGGACGACCATCGGCGACCGTACGGCGCTGAAGCCGCCGGAGTCGCTGTTCTGCACCAGTGCCAACGAGTGCGACCCCAGCAAGATCGGCCCGAACGACTCCAACGACCCCGGCATGGGCGCCTGCACCCGCAGCGACCTGTACTGCTGGTGGAACAAGTCGATCCCGGCGACCACCTGGAAGAACTGCGCCGCCGGAGTCTGCGGCAACGCGATCCACCGGTTCGACAACACCTATCCCGAACAGCCGGACGAGAACTCCTACGCGCCACGCTGCTCGGGCGGGGTCCCGAGCGACGCCCTGGTCGTCGACGACGTACCGAGCGGCATCCGGCCGTCCGGGTCGGCCAACCGCTGCCCGTCGGCGGTGTCCTCCGCGGGCAGCTTCGAGTTCACCTTCGCCGATTCGGGCGGCTTCTACCCGGGCAAGATCGACCTGCACCAGATCGGAGCCGGCTACAGCAACCACTTCTGGTTCACCCACAGCCGCAAGACCGGCACCACCGACGCCAACCGCCTCAACACCACGGGCACCTGGAAGCTGGGCAAGGCGCTCAACGGCTGGTCCCGGGTGATGGTGCACATCCCCGACCACGGGGCGCACACCCAGCAGGCCAAGTACGAGATCGACACCGGCTCCGGCTCGTTCACCCGCACCCGGTACGTCAACCAGAAGATCAAGGCCAACACCTGGGTCTCGCTGGGTGTGTACAACATGAGCGGCACACCCCGGGTCCGCCTCGGCAGCCAGACCGCGGACGGGGACGGCAGCGAGGACGTGGCCTGGGACGCGGTGGCCTTCCAGCCGCTGCCGGCCAAGCCGAAGCACATCGTGGCCGTCCTCGGCGACTCCTACACCTCGGGTGAGGGCGCCGGCGACTACAGCCCCGAGTCCGACGCGGACCACGGCACCGACCGCTGGAACGCCTGCCGGCGCAGCGACAACGCCTGGTCCCGGAAGGTCGTCCTGCCGGGCACCTCGACCCCGCTGGGCCAGCTCTCGGACGACTGGAGCTCCACGGCCGAACTCGGCTTCGTGGCCTGCTCGGGGGCGATGACCAGGAACGTCTGGAACAGTCCGTTCGACGCCGGCTCGCAGAGTTTCGGCGAAGGGCAGTTCAAGGAGATCAACCAGGTCAACTCCGGGGTGCTCACCCCGGAGACCACCCTGGTGATGCTCACCCTGGGCGGCAACGACGGCGGCGGGTTCACCAACGCCATGATGGACTGCGCGGGCATCGGGACCAACTGCAACGAGGACCCGAACTTCCTGCCCAAGTACAAGGGCATCGTCGACCAGACGATGATCCCCAACCTGTCCAGCACCCTGAGCGACATCGCGCTCAAGGCGCCGAACGCGCAGATCGTCCTCATGGGCTATCCGGAACTGCTCAGCCGCACGGTCAAGTGCGCCGGTTCGCTCTACTACATGATGCCGGAGGTCGCGGCGCTGGCCGAGCTGGTCAACCACGCCGACTCCCAGCAGGAGAAGCTGGTGGGGCAGCTCAAGACCGGTGGCATGAAGATCGCGTACGCGAACCCGGTCGACGCCTTCGTCGGTCACGCGGGCTGCGACGACCCCGAGTGGATCAACAAGATCGTCATCGGCCCGAACGGCGACGGCGACTTCCACCAGGGTGACCCGGTCACCAAGGTCAGCGGTTCCTGCACGGCGGACTGGCTGCCCGAGGGATGCCTCAGCCGCGAGTCCTTCCACCCGAAGTCCGACGGAACCACGGGATACGCGAACGTGATGAAGTCGAGACTGACCGCACTCGGATATACGGGCTCGTGATGCGGTACGACCGTCGGTGAGATGAGCGAGCACACGGAACACCCTCCGACGGGCCGGCCGGCCGGACGCGCCAAGGCGCGCCGGCCGGCCGGCGCCGTCCTCGTCGTGACGGTCGCCCTGGCGGCGCTGGTCCTGGCCGCCGCGGGCACGCTCCTGTGGTGGCTGGGGGACCGGCTGCCCGAAGGGGCCGACCGCACACGTACGGAGAACCAGCGCCTCCAGGTGGAGGGCCTCGCCCGGCAGCTGGCGGACGCGGCCCGGGACGGGGAACTCACGGACTCGGAGATCGGCCGCGTCGCGCGGGCCGACCCCTGGCGGGTGGACCGGTCCGACGACGGGGCCGTACGCGTCGTCGTCACGACCGTCCCGGCCCTGGCCGACGAACCCGCCTCCTGCACGGAGTTCACCCTCCCGGCCCCGCTGGGGCCCGGCACGGAGGCCGTCCACCACCCGGCGAAGGGGGACTGCCCGGTACGCGACCGAACACCGCCGTGACCGGGGCCCCGCCGGGTCCCGCCGAGGGGCCGGGCTGCGCCTGCCGCAGTCCGGCCCCTCGCCCGTCGGCGGGCCCGGCCGTCAGCCCCGGGCGAGGAACGAGGCGATGGCCTCGGCGAACCCGGGGTCGCGCACGGCCGTCAGATGGTCTCCCGGCAGCACGGTCAGCTCCGCCCCCGCGATCGCCGAGGCCAGCACCTCCGGGCGGGTCGCCAGGGGGTCGCCCGCACCGGCGAGGACGAGCGTGGGGACCGTGATCCGGTCCAGCGGCAGCGCACCCCGGTGCACGGCCCGTATCTGCGCGGCCAGCGCCAGCCGGTCACCGCCCGCCGTGTCGGCCAGCACCCGGAAGGCCCTGGTCCGCTCGGGTGCGTCCGCCGCGTTTTCGGCGGTGAGGGCAGCCGAGACCAGCTCGGGAGGCATCACCCGGGTGTCCAGCCCGCCCACCTCGACCGCGCCCGCGCCGATCCCCCCGGTCACCAGGCGACTGATCCGGCTGTCCTGCGCCGCGGCCAGGACGGCCACCACGGCGCCCATCGAATAGCCCGCCACGTGCACCTCGTCGGCGCCGATCCGGTCGATCAGCAGACGCACGTCACGGGCCATCAGCGACTCGCCGTAGTGCGTGTCGTCATGGGGCCGGTCCGACGCGCCGTGGCCGCGCGCGTCCAGGGCGTACACCCGGCGTCCCCGCGCCACGAGCGCCTCGACGACCCCCGGGCCCTCCCAGTTCAGCCGGGCGTGCGCGGCGAAGCCGTGGAGCAGCACCACCGGCGGCAGGGCCCCGTCCGGGTTCCGGGACCAGGACCAGTACCGCAGGGTCAAACCGTCGTGTGTACGCAATTCATCAGTCATGCACCGACGTTACGGGCGCCCGCAGCCGAACGGTCCCGGACTGTGCCCCGGCACAGCGCGTACGACGTTCCGTTGGGAGCCCGCACCGCTCCGCGCCGGCCGGGAACCGGAGGCGGACGCGAGCCTTCCGACGCTGTTTACGCGGAAGTAACGTGCGGGTGTGACCCCATCGACGACCGTGCACAGTCCGCTCCGGCTGTACGGACGAAGCGGTGAACTGGCCATCCTGGAAACCCTGTTGGGAAAGCTGCGGACAGGGGACGGCGGAGCCCTCGTGCTGACCGCGCCGCCCGGCCTCGGCCGTACCGCCCTGCTGCGGCAGGCCGCCGCCCACTACCTCCGGGGACACGGCGGCCCCGTGCTGTACGCCTCCGCCGCCCCCACCGAACAGCGACTTCCCTACAGCGGACTCCACGCCCTGCTCTGCTCCGCCCCCGGCCCGCTGCCCCTCGCACCCGACACGGTCCTGAGCTCCGGCATCACCCCCGGCGCCCTGCTCGGGCTCCTGCGCGCCCTGGGCGCCGAACAGCCCCTGCTGGTCTGCGTGGACGACGCCCACCTCTGGGACCCCGACTCCCGGGCCGCGCTCGGCTTCGCCGCCCGCAGACTGGGCGCGGGCAGCCGCGTCGCGGTGGTGATCGGCGCGGCCGACGAGACGGCCTTCGCCGGGCTGCCCGCCCTGCGCCTCGGCCCGCTGGACGACGACGCGGCGACCGCGCTCCTGGACCGGCTCACCGACGGCGCCGCCGACGTCGACCCCGTCGTGCGCAGCGAACTCCTGCGGGAAGCGGCCGGGAACCCACGTCTGCTGGCCGGGCTCGCGGGGCGGCTCACCCCCGGCCAGCTGGCGGGACGGACCGCGCTGCCGTACCCGCTGCCCGGCGGCGAGAGCGTCCTCGACGCCCACGCCGCCCACCTGGACGGGCTGTCCTGTGACACCCACACCCTGCTCCTGCTGGCCGCGGCGGCGGAGGAGCACGAGCCGGACGGGGCGGGCTCCGACGCGGCCCTGCTGCTGCGGGCGGGGGCCCGCGCCGGACTTTCCGCCTCCCACCTCGACCGGGTGCTCTTCGCGCCGGCCGGCAGCGCGGGGGCACTCCAGCGCGCGGGGAGCCGGGTCCACTTCAGCCACCCGCTGCTGCGCCGCGCGGTCCTGCACCGGGCACCCCCCGGCCGCCGCCGCGCCGTGCACGAACTGCTCGCCGGACTGCTCGGCGGCGGTGAACCGGACCGCGCGCGGCTGCCCGCACTCGTCCAGAAGGCCTGCGCGTCCACCGGGCCGGACGCCGGCCTCGCCGAACAGCTGGAGAGGGCGGCCACCGCCCCGCGCCCGCACGGCGAACGCTCCGCCGCGCTGGCCCGGGCCGCCGCGCTCTCCACGGACGACGCCCTGCGCGCGGCCCGGTTCACCGCCGCCGCCGAACAGGCGCGGCTGGCCGGCGACACCGGCCGGGCCCGCGCCATGCTGGCCCGTGTCGGCCCCCACCTCGCCGAAGGCGCCGCCCCCTACGTGCGCGGCATGCTCGCGCTCCGGGACGGCCCCGTCGCCGACGCCCGCGAGGCGCTCCTGGCCGCGGCGGAGCTGCTGGCGCCCCACGACCCGCGCCGCACTCTGGACGCGTTGTTCGGGGCCGCGGAGGCGGCCTGGGCCATGGGGGACGCCATCGCGTACCTGGACGCCATGAACCGCGTCCCCGTCGCCGCGGCCGACCGGCCGACGGCCCAGTACCGGGCCGGGATGTGCGCCGTGCTCGCCGGCCACCCCGACCGGGGCCACGCCCTCCTGCGGTGCTGCCTCGACTCCGCCGCCCGCGCCGAGGACGCGGGCGAGCTCCTGCGGGCAGGTGCCTGTGCCCTGGTGCTCGGCGAGGTCGACGCCGCGTGCCGGGCCGGGGCGCGCGCCCTGGCCGTCGTACGCACCCGGGGGCCCGAGGCGCTGCTGCCGCACGCCCTGGAGCAACTCGCGTACGCCGAGCTGCGCTCCGGGCAGCACGCCAGGGCCCGCGCGCACGCGCTGGAAGGGCTGCACGCGGCCCGCCGTACCGGCCAGCGGAACTCCGCCGCCCATCTGCACGCCGTGCTCGCCCTCGCCGCATCGGTGGAGGGGCCGGCCGAGGCGTGCGCGGCGCACGCCGACGCGGCGCTGACCGGGGCGGGCCCGCACGGCCTGGCGCAGGCGGCCACGCTCGCCACCTGGGCGGTCGCCCGCGCCGACCTGGCGGCCGGCCGGCCCGGAGAGGCCGCGGCCCGGCTCGGTCCGCTGGTCAGGCCGGGCCCGGGAACGGGACACTTCGCCACCCGGATGCTCGCCGTTCCCTGCTACGTCGAGGCGGTGGTGCTCTCCGGGCGCGCACACGAGGCCGGCGGCGAACTCGCCGTCGCCGTTCAGGAGTTCACCCTGTGGACCACACGGACGACCGATCCGCAGGTCCCCGCCCAGCTGGCCCGCTGCCGGGCCCTGCTGGCGCCCGCCGAGGAGGCCGCCGCCCGGTACGAGGAGGCGCTGGCCCACCACTACCGCGCGGGCGGCGACTTCGAACGCGCGCGCACCCGGCTGCTCCAGGGCCAGCTGCTGCGCCGGCTGCGCCGTACCCGTGAGGCCCGCGGTCCGTTGCGGGACGCGCTGGTCGCGTTCGAACGCTGCTCTGCCCGGGCCTGGGCCGGGCGGGCCGCGGGGGAGCTGAGGGCCGCCGGGGAGGCGGTGGACGCGCGGGACCGGAGCGGTCCGGGGCCGCTGGCCGCGCTGACCCCGCAGCAGCAGCGGATCGCCCGCTGTGTCGCAGAGGGCGCCACCAACCGTGAGGTGGCGGTGCGGCTCTCGGTCAGCCCGCGTACCGTCGACCACCACCTCCGCAACGTCTTCGCCGCCCTCGGCGTCCGGTCCCGGACCGAGCTCGCACGGCTGCTGGACCGCGGGGGCGGGGCGAGGTTGCAGGACCGTGATGAGAAGAAGCGCGCAGACCTCTAGGTACCGACCGGGCGGTATGCCATTCTGCGGTCGTCAGGATCGATCGGTGTGCGCCTGCCCAATGCCGGGCCGGGCGCACACCGGGGCCGGCCCCACCGCAGCCGGCCGATTCCCGGTGGAGGCCGCCATGCCGCAGGTCGTACGTTCACGGATCAGGGCGCTGCACGGACCGCCCCCCGTCACCCCGTTGCCGCACCGCGCCCGCTCCCTCGCCGACCGCGAGGCCGTCGCCGTGCTCCACCGGGCGGCCCGGGTGCTCCTGGACAGGCTGCCGGAACTGACGGACCGGCTGGTCGAGGCGCTGCGCGAGCAGGAGCCCGCCTACCGCGCCGCGATGGAGGCCGAGCCCACCGAGATCTGGCAGGAGGTCCACCACTCGCTGCGGCACAACGTCGCCTCCCTGATCCAGCCCAGGGAGTTCCGCGAGGCGGCCCACCGCACCTCCCGGTGGATCGGCGAGAACCGGGCCGAACAGGGCGTACCGCTCGACGCGGTCATGCACGCCTTCCGGATGGGCGGGGCCATGGTCTGGCAGGACCTCGTGGACGACACGGCCCGGCGCCACCCCGAGGACACCCGGCTGCTGGTCCATGTGGCCGCCGACGTCTGGAACTTCGTCGACGAGCACTGCGCCGTGGTGGCGGAGGCCTACCGGCAGGCCGAACGGCGGCTCTCCTGGCGCCGCGAGAACCAGCAGCGCCTGATGACGGCGGCCCTGCTGGACGGCACCGCCCGGATCGCGGACCTGCCGGACGCCGCGGCGGCGCTGGAGCTCCCCGTGCAGGGGCGGTACGCGGTGCTCGCGGTCGCCGGCGCCCGCCGCGCCCCGCACGGCACCGGGCGTCCGCCGCTGAGCCTGGCCGACGGGACTCCCGCCCTCTGGTACACGGCGGGGGACGTGGACCTGGCGATCCTGCCCCTGGGGACGGCTCCGCCCGCGGCCGACGCCGAACCGCCGCGCGACGGCGGCCCGGAGAGCGTCCCGGACCCCGGCGCCGTCGTCTCCCACGGTGAACTCGCCTCGCTCGCGGCCGGTCTGACGGTGCCTCCGGGAGCCCGCGTGGGCGTCAGCTCCGTCGTCGACGGACTCGCCTCCGTCGGTGACGCCCGGCGCCTCGCGGAGACGGCGCTGCGGTCCTGCCCCGCCTCCGGCGGCACCGTCCTGCTCGACGAGCACCTGCCCACCGCCCTCGTCGTGTCCTCGCCCGGTCTCGGAGCCGCGCTCGCCGACCGGGTCCTCGGGCCGCTGGACCGGCTCGACCCCGCCGACCGTGACGTGCTCATCGAGACCCTGACCGCCTGGCTCGACTCGGACGGCTCGGCGCAGCGGGCGGGGGCGAGGCTCTACTGCCACCGCAACACCGTGCTGAACCGGATGCGCCGGTTCGAGCAGCTCACGGGACGCTGCCTGACACGGCCCTCGGACGCGGTCGAGGTGTCCCTGGCCCTGGCGGCGCGACGGCTGCTGGCGGGCTGAGACGCCCGGCGGGGGCACGGTGCGCGGCGGCGGTTCCGTTGTGCCGACGCACAGTCCTGCGCCGGGCGGGCTGTACCGGCGCCGCGCCCCGCGCCCGCCCCCTGTGCCGCCGGCGCCCCGGCTGCTGCCATGGCGCGCATGTCCTCAGCTGCCCCTTGCGGAGCCGTACCGGCGGAGCGAACCCGGTGAGCGGCGCGATCGACGCCCGGTCCCTGGCCGTGGTCATCTTCCTCGGCTTCGTCGCCGTCTCCCTGCTGCTGTGCGGGCTCGCGGCCGCCGACCAGGACGATCCCGAGCACTTCTACGCGGGAGGCGCGTCCCTCGGCCCCGTCGGAGCCGGACTGGCCATCGCCGGGGACTACGTCTCCGCCGCCACGCTGCTCTCCACCACCGGATCCGTGGCGCTCGCCGGATTCGACGGGCTGCTGTTCGCCCTGGCGACGGTCGCCTCACTGGCCCTGGTGATGCGCCTGTTCGCCGAACGCCTGCGCCGGAAAGGCGTGTTCACCCTGGGCGACTTCCTCGCCGACCGGCTCGGTGACCCCCGGGTGCGCCGCGCGCTCGGCGTGGCCACCCTCGTCGTGCTGGCCCCGCTGCTGCTCGTCCAGCTCACCACCGCCGGGCGTGTCATGAGCTCCATGTTCGGGCTCCCCGACGGAGCGCTCACCGGCTGCACCGTGGCCTGCGGCGCCCTGATGGTCTGCTACTCGGCGTTCGGCGGGATGCGCGGCACCGGCTACATCCAGATCCTCAAGGTGGCCGTCGTCCTGGGCGCGGTCACCCTGCTCGCGGGACTCGTCCTGGCCCGCTTCGACTGGTCCCCGTCCGCCCTCTTCGACGCCGCCCGGGCCGGCAGCAAGGCGGGCGGCGACTACGCGCGCCCCGGGCTGCAGTTCGGCCACGGACCGGCCGGCACGCTCGACCTCGTCGGGTTCCAGGCCACCCTCCTGCTGGGCGCCGCCTGCATGCCGCACATCATGATGCGGCTCCATCCCGTCCGCGACGCCCGGACCGCGCGCCGGGCGGGCGTCTGGGCCGTCGGCCCCGTCGCCCTGCTGTGCGCCGGCATCGTCGTCGTCGGACTCGGCGCCGCCGCGCTGGTGGGCCGGGACCTGCTGCACGCCGCGGACCCGGCGGGCGGCACCTCCCTGCTGATGGTGACCAGCGCCCTCGACCCCGGTGCGGCGGGCCCACGGGACAGCCCCCTGTTCGCGCTCGTGGCCTGCGCCGCGTTCGCCACCACCCTGGCCGCGGTCGCCGGGATCACCCTGGCCGCGGCCTCCTCCCTGGCACGGGACTTCACCGCGACGTCGGGAGCCCAGGGCGAGGGCAGGGCCTCCTCCAGGGAGATCAGGCGGGCGCGCCTGGCCGTCGCCGGGATCGGGGCGCTCGCCGTGCTCCTCTCGGCGTACACCCACGACCGCAACCCGCAGGTGCTGCTCTCCCTCTCGTTCGCGGCGGCCGCCTCCGTCCTGCCGCCCGTCCTGCTGTACGCCCTGTTCCGGCCGGGCTTCGACGCCCGCGGGGTGCGGTGGACCGTGTACGGGACGCTGCCGCTGATCGGCGTCCTGATGGTCCTGTCACCGGCGTTCTCCGGCACGCCCGTCGCGCTCTTCCCGGAGTGGGACTTCGACGTCTTCCCCCTGCAGACCCCGGGCCTGGTCACGATCCCGGCGGGATTCCTCCTGGGACTGCTGGGGTCGCGGCGGGGCCCCGGGCCCGCGGCCCCCGGCGAGCGCCACCGTCACCGCGCCCGCTGGACGCCCTCCCGCGCACGGAGCGACGCCTGAGCGGGAGGGCGGGGGCCCCGGTGCGGGAGCGCCCGGCTCACAGCCCCAGTTCGGCGGTGTGCAGGCGGGCCAGCGCGTCCTTGTCGCCGTCCAGTTCCACCCGGGCGGCGTCCTGCCGCCCCGCGGCGAACAGCAGCAGCTCACCGGGCTCCCCGGTGACCGTCACCACGGGAGCCCCCTTGTGGGCCACCGCCGTCTGGCCGTCCGGGCGCCGCAGCACCAGACCCACCGGCGACCGGCGGCCCATCATCCGTGCCGTCTTCTCGGTGCGCGACCACAGCACATCGGCGAACACCGGATCCAGGTCCCGCTGCGACCAGTCGGGCTGCGCCCGCCGCACGTCCTCCGCGTGGATGTAGAACTCGACCGTGTTGGCCGCCTCGTCCAGCTGCTTCAGACCGAAGGGCGACATCCTCGGGGGACCCGTACGGATGAGCTGGATCAGCTCCTCGTACGGCTTGGCGGCGAATTCCGCCTGCACCCGCTCCAGCCTGTTCTTGAGGACACCGAGCAGGATCCCTCCCGCGGCGTCCGCACGACGTTCACGCACCACGACATGGGCGGCCAGATCACGGGTCTTCCAGCCGTTGCACAGGGTCTGAGCCTCGGGGCCCGCCGCTTCCAACAGGTCGGCGAGCAGAAGACGTTCACGCTTCGCATGGGTCGACATGCCCGCCAGCGTACGGCCGCCGCCCGCCGTCCGCCCAGTGGACGCACGGCCGGGGAGCCGGGCCCGGCGCGGCACAATGGGCGCATGACCAGCACGCCCGGCCCCACGCCCGCCAGCAGTCTCGACCCTGCCGTCGCCGCCCGCATCAAGCGCGGCCCCGACGGACTCTTCCCGGCCATCGCCCAGCAGTACGACACGGGCGAGGTCCTCATGCTCGGCTGGATGGACGACGAGGCGCTGCACCGCACCCTCACCACGGGCCGCTGCACCTACTGGTCCCGCAGCCGCCAGGAGTACTGGGTCAAGGGCGACACCTCCGGGCACACCCAGCAGGTCAGGTCGGTCGCGCTCGACTGCGACGCCGACACCGTCCTGGTGAAGGTCGACCAGACGGGCGCCGCCTGCCACACCGGCGCCCGCACCTGCTTCGACAGGGACGTCCTTCCGCTCACCGCGCCCCGATAAGGTCAGCCGCCATGGATCTCGAGACCTTCCGCAAGCTCGCCGTCGACCGGCGCGTCATCCCCGTCAGCCGCCGGCTCCTCGCGGACGGCGACACCCCGGTCGGGCTCTACCGCAAGCTCGCGGCCGAACGCCCCGGCACGTTCCTCCTCGAATCCGCGGAGAACGGCCGCACCTGGTCCCGCTACTCCTTCGTCGGGGTGCGCAGCGCCGCCACCCTGACCGCCCTCGGCGGACAGGCCCACTGGCTCGGCACCCCGCCCGTCGGCGTGCCCGTCGACGGCGACCCGCTGCGGGCCCTGCGGGCCACCGTCGAGACCCTGCACACCCCCCGCGACCTGGTCGGCGACGAGGGCCTGCCGCCCTTCACCGGCGGGATGGTCGGCTACCTCGGCTACGACGTCGTACGCCGGCTGGAGCGGATCACCGAGCACGGCGGCGACGATCTGGAGCTCCCCGAGCTGACGATGCTGCTCACCTCGGACCTCGCCGTGCTCGACCACGGCACCGGCACGGTCCTGCTGATCGCCAACGCGATCAACCACAACGACCTGGACACCGGGGTCGACGAGGCCTACGCGGACGCGCTCGCCCGGCTCGACGCCATGGAACGCGACCTGTCCCGCCCGGTGGAGAACGCCCCCGCCGCCCTGCCGCCCTCCGAGCTCCCTCCCTACACCGCGCTGTGGGGCGGTCAGGCCTTCATGGACGCCGTCGAGGACGTCAAGGAGCGCATCAGGGCCGGCGAGGCCTTCCAGGTCGTCCCCTCCCAGCGCTTCGAGACGCCGTGCACGGCGTCCGCGCTGGACGTCTACCGGGTGCTGCGCGCCACCAACCCGTCGCCGTACATGTACCTCTTCCGCTTCGACGGTTTCGACGTCGTCGGCTCCAGCCCCGAGGCGCTCGTCAAGGTCGAGGACGGCCGGGCGATGGTCCACCCGATCGCCGGGACCAGGCACCGCGGCGCCACACCGCAGGAGGACCAGGCGCTCGCCGACGAACTCCTCGCCGACCCGAAGGAACGCGCCGAGCACCTGATGCTCGTCGACCTCGGCCGCAACGACCTGGGACGGGTCTGCGCACCCGGCACCGTCGAGGTCGTCGACTTCATGTCGATCGAGCGGTACTCGCACGTGATGCACATCGTCTCCACCGTCACCGGGCGCGTGGCCGAGGGCCGCACCGCGTTCGACGTGCTCACCGCGTGCTTCCCCGCGGGCACCCTCTCCGGTGCTCCGAAGCCCCGCGCCCTGCAGATCATCGAGGAGCTGGAACCCAGCCGCCGGGGGCTGTACGGGGGCTGCGTCGGCTACCTCGACTTCGCCGGCGACTCCGACACCGCCATCGCCATCCGGACGGCCCTGCTCCGCGACGGAACGGCGTACGTCCAGGCCGGCGCGGGCATCGTCGCCGACTCCGACCCCGTGGCCGAGGACACGGAGTGCCGCAACAAGGCCGCGGCGGTCCTGCGGGCCGTGCATACGGCGAACCGGCTCGGGGCCGGCTGAGCCGGTAGGGGATAGTGGGGTACGTGAGTGCTGTTTCCGTACCCCAGCCCCGTGCCGCCTCCGCGCCCGACAGCGCGGGAAGCCGCCGAAGCCTGGGCGCCGGCCTGCTCCTCGGCGCGGCCGGCGCCACCGTCGTCCTCCTCGCCTCCGGGCAGACCTGGGCCGAGGGCAAGGCCGCCGTCGGCGGCGGCGTCCTCCCGCTCAGCGCCGACGGCCAGGACGTCACCGGCCTCCCGGCGGCCCTGGCCGTCGTCGGCCTGGCCGCCCTCGTCGCCGTCTTCGCCGTCCGCAGGAGCAGCCGGCTGATCGTCGCCGGCCTGCTGGCCCTCAGCGGCCTGGGCGCCGGGATCAGCGCCTTCGCCGGAGCCTCCGACCGGTCCGCCCTGGACGAGCAGGCCGCGCAGACCACGGGCAACACCTCGGCCACCGTCCAGGCCCTCAGCCACACCGCGTGGCCCTACGTCACCGCGGCGGGCGGGCTCCTGATCCTGCTCGCCGGCCTGCTGGCCCTGCGCTACGGCAGCCGCTGGCCCGCCATGTCCGGACGGTACGAGCGCGACGGAACCCCCCGTCCCCGCAGGGCCGCCCGCACCGCCCCGGACCCCGACCGGCCCGAGGAACTGTGGAAGGCCCTCGACCGCGGCGAGGACCCGACGCGCGAGGCATGACCCCCAGCCTCAGGCCCACCCGCGGGTGCGGGACAATGGGAGCGGGCTTTCCCAGCAGCGATACCTTCAGCGCAACATCACCTAGGAGCAACTCATGGCGGGCAGCAGCCACGGACACACCCCGGCCGCCTGGACCGGTGTCATCATCTCCTTCATCGGCTTCTGCATCGCGGGCCTCTTCATGGTCGCGGCGAACACCCTCGGCTTCTGGGCCGGCGTGGCCGTCGCCATCCTCGGCGGGGTCGTCGGTCTCGCCATGAAGATGGCCGGGCTCGGCATGCCGAAGGAGTCCGAGGAGATGGCGGCCGCCAGGGCCCGCGCCTCCCGGGCCCAGATCACGGCCTGAACGGACCACGCCCTCGACGGCTCACGGTCCGGACGGACCGCGCGTCCGGACGGATCAGGGCCTGGACGGACCACCCGGACCGCCCCGCGAGGGAGCCGGTGCCCGGACACGACGCGAGGCGCAGCCCGGACCGGGCTGCGCCTCTCCGTGTGAGCGGGGACAATCGGCGCGTGGACGCATCGGCCTCACCCCCGCCCCCGCCCGGACCCGCCGCCCCCGGCCCGGCCCCCGAAGCAGCCCCCGGCCCTCCGAGGGCCCCCGCCCCGGCCTCCCGGCTCCGCCGGCTCGCCGCCCCGGCCGGGGTCCTGGCCGCCGTGGTGGGCGCCTTCGGCTACGTCGCCGCGGTCGACCCCAACGAGCCGGGGCACTACCCCGTCTGCCCCATGCTCCGCCTCACCGGTGTGTTCTGCCCCGGATGCGGCGGGCTCCGCAGCGCCCATGCCTTCGCCCACGGAGACCTCACCGCCGCGCTCGGCGCCAACGCCCTCGCCGTGGCCGGCTACGTCGTCCTCGCCGCGGTCTGGGCGCTCTGGGTGGTCCGCGCGAGCAGGGGACGCCCTCTGCGCATCGGTCTGGCACCCGGCTACTGGTGGGGCATCGGCGCGGTGCTCCTGGTGTTCTCCGTGGTCAGGAACCTGCCCTTCGGTTCCGCGCTGGCCCCCTGAATGCCCAGGTAATGGGACGCGGGACCGCCGGATGCGGGCCCTGAGCCCTCCTGCGGATACCATCGAGATGGCTGATCCTGTACTTGTCACCGCTTCGGAAGGGGGCCGCTCGCGTGAGTGTGCTCGACGAGATCATCGACGGCGTGCGCGCCGACCTCGCGGAGCGGCAGGCGCGCGTCAGCCTCGACGAGCTCAAGGAACGCGCCGCGCGCGCTCCCCAGGCCAAGGACGGAGTCGCCGCCCTGCGCGGCGAGGGCGTGACCGTCATCTGCGAGGTCAAGCGCTCCAGCCCCTCCAAGGGAGCCCTGGCCGCCATCGCCGACCCGGCCGCGCTCGCCGCGGACTACGAGGCCGGCGGGGCGTCCGTCATCTCGGTCCTCACGGAGGAGCGCCGCTTCGGCGGTTCGCTCGCCGACCTGGAAGCCGTCCGCGCCAAGGTCGACATCCCGGTCCTGCGCAAGGACTTCATCGTCACCTCGTACCAGCTGTGGGAGGCACGCGCCTACGGCGCCGACCTCGCCCTGCTGATCGTCGCCGCCCTCGACCAGGAGGCGCTGGTCTCGCTGATCGAGCGCGCCGAGTCCATCGGCCTGACGCCGATCGTCGAGGCGCACGACGAGGAGGAGGCGGAGCGCGCCGTGGATGCCGGGGCGAAGATCGTCGGTGTCAACGCGCGCAACCTCAAGGACCTCAAGGTCGACCGTTCCACCTTCGAACGCGTCGCCCCGGAGATCCCCGACCACATCGTCAAGGTCGCCGAGTCCGGCGTCCGCGGCCCGCACGACCTCATCGCCTACGCCAACGCCGGCGCGGACGCGGTACTCGTCGGCGAGTCCCTCGTCACAGGCCGCGACCCCCGGGCCGCCGTCGCCGACCTGGTCGCCGCCGGCGCCCACCCCGCGCTCCGGCACGGACGGGGCTGACCTCTCCCGTGTCCGCCGCCCGCATCCCGCAGGGCGTGCTTCGCCCTGCCGGGGCGAGCACCCGGGACCCGTACGCGCCGCCGGCGCGTGGCTGCCACGCACCCGTCTCCCTCCGCCACCCCCAGCCGAGGCGCTGCGCGCCGCCCTTCTGGCACCGCGGCTGCCGCGCCCCCGCCCGGCGTGTGCACGGCCGGCGGGTGCGGTACGTCATCGGTGACGAGCCGGGACAGGTCAACGGCATGCGATGGCGCACGGGGTCCGCGCCGTAGCGAGCCCCGGCCGTCGCCCCCGCCGTACAGGGGGATCCGCACGTCCCACCGCACCGACCGCCCACCGGTCGGCGCGGCGCTTCGCCCATGGCGCATACGGTGACATCACCCGTTGCGATTCGAGGAGCACGTCGCATGTCGTCCGACTTCTTCATCCCGGACCCCGAGGGTCTGATCCCCAGCGCCGAGGGGTATTTCGGCGCGTTCGGTGGCAAGTTCATCCCGGAGGCACTGGTCGCCGCCGTGGACGAGGTCGCCGTCGAGTACGACAAGGCCAAGGCGGACCCGGCCTTCGCCGCCGAGCTCAACGCGCTCATGGTCGACTACACCGGCCGGCCCAGCGCGCTGACCGAGGTCACCCGCTTCGCCGAGCACGCCGGGGGCGCCCGCGTCTTCCTCAAGCGCGAGGACCTCAACCACACCGGCTCGCACAAGATCAACAACGTGCTCGGCCAGGCCCTGCTGACCAAGCGGATGGGCAAGACCCGCATCATCGCGGAGACCGGAGCGGGCCAGCACGGCGTCGCCACCGCGACCGCCTGCGCCCTCTTCGGGCTCGAATGCACCATCTACATGGGTGAGATCGACACCGAGCGGCAGGCGCTGAACGTGGCGCGGATGCGGATGCTCGGCGCCGAGGTCGTCGCCGTGAAGTCCGGCTCCCGGACCCTCAAGGACGCCATCAACGAGGCGTTCCGCGACTGGGTCGCCAACGTCGACCGCACCCACTACCTCTTCGGCACGGTCGCCGGCCCGCACCCCTTCCCCGCGATGGTCCGCGACTTCCACCGGGTGATCGGCGTCGAGGCCCGCCGCCAGATCCTGGAGCGCGCCGGCCGGCTGCCGGACGCCGCCGTCGCCTGCGTGGGCGGCGGATCCAACGCCATCGGCCTCTTCCACGCCTTCATCCCGGACGCGGACGTCCGGCTGATCGGCTGCGAACCCGCCGGACACGGCGTGGAGACCGGAGAACACGCGGCGACCCTGACCGCGGGCGAGCCCGGCATCCTGCACGGCTCCCGCTCCTACGTCCTCCAGGACGACGAGGGTCAGATCACCGAGCCGTACTCGATCTCCGCCGGACTCGACTACCCGGGCATCGGCCCGGAGCACGCCTACCTCAAGGACGTCGGCCGGGGCGAGTACCGCGCGGTCACCGACGACGCCGCGATGCAGGCCCTGCGCCTCCTCTCCCGCACCGAGGGGATCATCCCGGCCATCGAGAGCGCGCACGCGCTGGCCGGAGCCCTGGAGGTCGGCCGCGAACTGGGCGAGGACGGGCTGATCCTGATCAACCTGTCCGGCCGCGGCGACAAGGACATGGACACGGCCGCCCGGTACTTCGGGCTGTACGACGGCGCCGACGCGGTCGTCGAGGCCGACGTGGCCGACGGAGAGGAAGAGGTCACCAAGTGAGCGGCAACCGAGAGCTTCTCGAAGCGACGCTCGCCAAGGCGGCGTCCGAGGACCGGGCGGCACTCATCGCCTACCTGCCCGGCGGCTTCCCGACCGTCGACGGCGGCATCGCGGCGGTCAAGGCGGCCGTCGCGGGCGGCGCCGACGTCGTCGAGGTGGGGCTCCCGCACAGCGACCCGGTGCTCGACGGGCCGGTCATCCAGACCGCCGACGACATCGCGCTGCGCGGCGGGGTCAAGATCGCCGACATCATGCGCACGGTCCGCGAGGCACACGCGGCGACGGGCGCGCCGATCCTCGTCATGACGTACTGGAACCCGATCGACCGGTACGGCGTGGAGCGCTTCACCGCCGAGCTCGCCGAGGCCGGCGGCGCCGGGTGCATCCTGCCGGACCTGCCCGTCCAGGAGTCGGCCCTGTGGAGGGAGCACGCGGAGAAGCACGGTCTCGCCACCGTCTTCGTCGTCGCCCCGAGCAGCAAGGACGCCCGCCTCGCCACCATCACGGCCGCCGGGTCCGGCTTCGTGTACGCCGCCTCCCTGATGGGCGTCACCGGCACCCGCGAATCGGTCGGCCAGCAGGCGCAGGACCTGGTGCGGCGCACCCGGGCCACCACCGACCTGCCCGTCTGCGTCGGCATCGGTGTCTCCACCGCCGAGCACGCCCGGCAGGTCGCGGGCTTCGCCGACGGGGTGATCGTCGGCTCGGCCTTCGTGAAGCGGATGCTGGACGCCCCCGACGAGGCGGCCGGGCTCGCCGCCGTCCGCGCGCTGGCGGGCGAACTGGCCGAAGGCGTTCGAAAGCGCTGACAGCACCCGTCATCCGTACGGGTGGACCTGGGACCGGGGAGGCGCTGACGTGCCTCCCCGGTTCGTTTGCGCGGTGTGAGCGAGAAGAACCAGGACCGAAGCAGAGCCGCACGCGACCGGCTCGCCCAGCAGCGTGAGCAGGACCGGGCGCGCGAGCGCCGCCGCCGCACGCTGATCGTCTCGACAGCCGTGGTGGGGGTGCTGGCGCTGGCAGCCGTGATCGGCGTGATCGCCGCCAACGCCGGGAAGGGCGACAAGGACAAGGAGGCCGGACCCGCCGTCACCCCGTCCGGGGCGATGGGCGAGGACGGACTCGCCCTCCAGGTCGGTGCCGACGACGCGCCGTCCACCCTCACGATCTGGGAGGACTTCCGCTGCCCGGTCTGCGCCCAGTTCGAGAACGCCTTCCGCGACACGATCACGGAGCTCGCCGACAGCGGGCAGCTCAAGGTGGAGTACCACCTGGCCACCATCATCGACGGCAACCTCGGCGGCAGCGGATCGCTGCGCGCGGCGAACGCGGCCGCCTGCGCCCAGGACGTCGGGAAGTTCGCCCCGTACCACGACGTCCTCTACCGCAACCAGCCCGCGGAGACCGACGACGCCTTCGGCGACAACGGCAAGCTGATCGATCTGGCCGGCAAGGTGGACGGTCTGGACACCCCCGCCTTCCGCAGCTGCGTGGAGGACGGCACACACGACAGCTGGGTCGAGAAGTCGAACAAGGCGTTCGCCGAGGGCGGCTTCGAAGGCACGCCGACCGCGCTGCTCAACGGAGACCCGATCTTCCCGAAGAAGGGCGACGAGCAGATCTCCGAGGCCAACATCAAGAAGTGGGTCGCCGAGGCCAACAAGGGCAAGAAGCCCGGCACCGTGGGCGCCACGCCGTCGTCGTCATGAACCGTGAGAACCCTCCGGCGGCCCGCCGCCGGAGGGCCTCGTTACGCAGAAGTTGCCGGACGGCTTGCCGTACGTCCCGTCCGGCAAGGTAGCGTCGACCCCGTCATGAACCTTGCCTTCATTCCCAGCCCGTCGACCGGGGTGATCGAGCTCGGCCCGATCCCGCTCCGCGGCTACGCGTTCTGCATCATCATCGGTGTCTTCGTCGCCGTCTGGTTCGGCAACAAGCGCTGGGTCGCCAGGGGCGGCAAAGCCGGCACCGTCGCCGACATCGCCGTCTGGGCCGTGCCCTTCGGCCTGGTCGGCGGCAGGCTCTACCACGTCATCACCGACTACCAGCTGTACTTCAGCGACGGTGAGAACTGGGTGGACGCCTTCAAGATCTGGGAAGGCGGCCTCGGAATCTGGGGCGCGATCGCGCTCGGCGCGGTCGGCGCCTGGATCGGCTGCCGCCGTCGAGGCATCCCGCTCCCCGCCTGGGCGGACGCGCTGGCCCCCGGCATCGCCTTCGCCCAGGCGATCGGCCGCTGGGGCAACTGGTTCAACCAGGAGCTGTACGGCAAGCCGACCGACGTCCCCTGGGCCCTGAAGATCAGCGAGGGCACGAACCGCGTCGCGGGCACCTACCACCCGACCTTCCTGTACGAGTCCCTGTGGTGCGTCGGGGTCGCCCTCCTGGTGATCTGGGCGGACCGCCGCTTCAAGCTCGGACACGGCCGGGCCTTCGCCCTGTACGTCGCCGCCTACTGCGCGGGCCGCGGATGGATCGAGTACATGCGCGTCGACGAGGCGCACCACGTCCTGGGCCTCCGGCTCAACGTGTGGACCGCGATCATCGTCTTCGTGCTCGCCGTGACGTACATCGTGATCTCCGCGAAGGTGCGCCCCGGCCGCGAGGAGGTCGTCGAGCCCGCCACGGCGGACCCGGCCGAGGACGGCGGGGACACCGCCACCGACGCCCCGGCGAAGACCGGCGAGGACACCGCCGACGACGCTCCGGCCACGACCGGTGAGAACGCCGCGGGCCCGGAGAAGGACCCCGTGGCCGAGGAGCAGGCGCCGGAGGCCGACGGATCCCCGCAGAAGGCCGACAAGAGCTGACACGCTCCCCGTCCCCGTGACCGACGCGAAGGGGCCGCCGGACCGCACAGGTCCGGCGGCCCCTTCGCACGTGCGGGGTCATCGGCGGCGCCGCGCCAGGGAGAGCGTGCGTTCGGCGGTCGCCACCACCGCCGCGTCGACGAACCTCCCGTCCGGCAGGGCCTGCGCCCCCACCCCGGTCCGGGACGCCTCCAGCACCTCCTCCGCCGCCTCGACCTCGCGTGCCGTCGGCCGGAACGCCCGCTCGATGACCGGCAGCTGCCGGGGATGGATCGCCGCCCTGCCCAGCAGCCCGAGATCCCTCCCGTGCGCACAGGACGACCGCAGCCCGGACAGGTCCCGCACGTCGGGGAACACCGACATCACCGGAGGATCGAGTCCGGCCGCCCGGGCGGCGATCACCACACGGCTGCGCGGCCAGTCGAGACCGGCGTCGTCCCGCACGCCGAGATCGGCCCGGAGGTCCGCCTCACCCAGGGCGACCCCCCGCACGGCGTGATGGGCCCCGGCGATCGAGTACGCGTGCTCGATCGCCAGCGCCGACTCCAGCAGCGGATACAGCGGCACACCGGGCGCCAGAGCCGCGACGTGGTGCACGGACGCCGCATGCGTGATCTTCGGGAGCCGCATCCCGGACAGCCCCGGCAGCCCGTGCAGCGCCTTCACGTCGTCCTCGCCGTGCACCCGGACATGGACCGGCACCGCCACCGGGTCCGCCGCGACCGGATCCGACAGGAGCTCCACCGTCGCCGCCCGCGCGTACCCCTTACGGTCCGGGGCGACCGCGTCCTCCAGGTCGACGATCACCACGTCCGCGCCCGACCCGAGCGCCTTGCGGACCACCTCGGGCCGGTCCCCGGGAACGTACAGCCAGGTCAGCGGCACCGGGCTCACGACGCGCCCTCGTCCCGCAGTGCCGCGATCGCCGATGCGGAGAGCCCGAGCCCGGTGAGGATCTCCTCCGTGTCCGCCCCGTGCGGCCGGCCCGCCCAGCGGACCGCACCCGGAGTCCCCGAGAGCCGGAACAGCACGTTCTGCATCCGCAGCGGCCCCAGCTCCGGGTCGTCGACCTCGGTGATCGTGCCGAGCGCCCGGTACTGGGGGTCCTCCATCACGTCCCGTACGTCATGGATCGGCGCGATCGCCGCCTCGGCCTTCTCGAAGGCGTCCACCGCCTCCTCCCGGGTGCGCCGGGAGATCCAGTGGCCCACCGCCTCGTCGAGTTCGTCGGCGTGCTCGGCGCGTGTGCTCCCGGCGGAGAACCACGGCTCCTCGATCAGTTCGGGGCGCCCGACCAGACGCATCACGCGTTCCGCCACCGACTGGGCGGACGTCGAGACGGCCACCCAGTGGCCGTCGGCGGTGCGGTAGGTGTTGCGCGGAGCGTTGTTGCGGGAGCGGTTGCCGGTCCGGGGCTGGACGTAACCGAGCTGGTCGTACCAGAGGGGCTGCGGTCCCAGCACGGTCAGGATCGGCTCGATGATCGCCATGTCCACCACCTGCCCGTCCCCGGTGCGGTCGCGTCCGGCCAGCGCCGTCATCACCGCGTACGCCGTGGCCAGCGCGGCGATCGAATCGGCGAGCCCGAACGGCGGCAGGGTGGGGGGCCCGTCCGGCTCGCCCGTGACGGCGGCGAATCCGCTCATCGCCTCGGCCAGGGTGCCGAAGCCGGGGCGGTGCGCGTACGGGCCGGTCTGCCCGAAGCCCGTGACCCTGGCCAGCACCAGCCGTGGGTTCACGGCACGCAGTTCCTCCCAGCCCAGTCCCCAGCGCTCCAGGGTCCCTGGCCGGAAGTTCTCGATGATCACATCGGTGTCCGCGGCCAGCCGCAGCAGTACGTCGCGGCCCCCGGGGGAGGACAGGTCGAGTGTCAGCGTCCGCTTGTTGCGCCCGAGCAGCTTCCACCAGAGGCCGACGCCGTCCTTCGCAGGACCGTGGCCACGGGAGGGGTCGGGCCTGCGCGGGTGCTCGACCTTGACGACCTCCGCGCCGAAGTCCCCGAGCATGGTGGCCGCGAGGGGCCCGGCGAAGAGGGTGGCCAGGTCCAGGACCCGCAGGCCGGCGAGCGGCGGCGTCGTGGCCGGGGCCGCGGGGTTCGTGGGAGTGCTCATGCGGCATCGATCTCGCTGCGGTGGGGCATGGACGTCGAGGCACCCTGCCTCTGTACGCAGAGCGCGGCGGCGGACGACGCCCAGGCCACCGCCTCGGGCACCGGCCGGCCCTCGCCGAGCGCCACGGCGAGCGTGCCGACGAAGGTGTCGCCGGCGCCGGTCGTGTCGACGGCGGTGACCTCGGGGGCCGGGAAGAGGACCGGTTCGGCGCCCCGGGCCGCGTAGAGGCAGCCCTTGCGGCCGAGTGTGATCACGACCGCGGGTACCTGGCGGAGCAGGATCTGCGCCGCGGCGTGCGGTTCCGCGCAGCCGGTGAGCGCGGTGGCCTCGTGCTCGTCGGGGATCAGCAGGTCGACGGCGGCCAGCAGCGCGGACGGCAGCGTCCGCACGGGGGAGGGGGTGAGGATCGTCCGTACGCCGCGGTCCCTCGCCGTCCGGGCCGCCTCGGTCACGGCGGTCAGCGGAAGTTCCAGCTGCAGGAGCAGCAGGCCCGCCGCCGAGACGGCCGCCCTCTCGCCGGGGCCGAGCGCGGTCACGCTGCCGTTGGCGCCCGGGATCACCACGATGGAGTTGGCCCCCTCGTCGTCGACGACGATGTGCGCGGTGCCGCTGGGCCCCGCGACGGTGTGGAGCAGGTCGGTGTCCACTCCGGCGTGCTCCAGATGCGTGCGGAGGGCCGAGCCGTACTCGTCGGTCCCGACCGCGCCGATCATCACCACCTCGCCTCCCGCGCGGGCCGCGGCGACGGCCTGGTTGGCCCCCTTGCCTCCGGGGACGGTCCGGAACTCCCGTCCGGTGACGGTCTCCCCGCGCCCGGGTGCCCGGGCGACGTAGGCGACCAGGTCCATGTTGGTGCTGCCGAGCACCGCGATCGCTGTCATGGGCGGCGTACCTCCTGATGGGTCAGTTCCGCGAGGGTGTCGAAGCCGATCGAGTCGAAGCCGGGTACGGAGGTGGCGAGGCGGTTCTTCAGCGGGGCGGTCCAGTGGTCGGGGATCGCGGCGGCCCGCCCGGCCAGCAGGCCCGCGAGCGAGCCGGCCGTCGCGCCGTTCGAGTCGGTGTCCCAGCCGCCGGACACCGCACAGCCGATGGAGCGGCCGAAGTCACCGTCGGCATGGGTGAGGGCGGCCGCCAGCAGGGCCGCGTTCGGCAGGACGTGCACCCAGTGGTGGGTGGCCCCGTAGGTCTCGTGGAGCCCGTCGACGACCGTGTCGAAGTCCCGTTCGGCGCGGGCCGCGCCGATGCCGAGGCGCACCGCGCGCGCGTACCGGGAGCGGGGCGGCACCACCCGGAGCCCGGCCGCCAGACAGCCGTGCACATCGGTCTCGCCGCCCGCGGCCTCGGCCAGGGCGGCGGCGGTGAACATCGCTCCGTACACCCCGTTGGCGGTGTGGGTCAGTACCGCGTCCCGGTGGGCCTGTTCCGCTGCGGCCCCCGGATCGCCGGGGTGGGTCCAGCCGTGCACATCGGCCCTGATCTGTGCGCCGATCCACTCCCGGAACGGGTTGCGGTGACGTGCGGTGTCCGGCGGCTCGATGCCGTCGAGGAGGTTGCGGTAGGCGACGCGTTCCGCGGTGAAGACCCGGCCCGCGGGGAGTTCGTCGAGCCACAGCCGGGCCAGGTCGGACGTACGGAAGCCCCGCCCGTGCCGCTGGAGCAACAGCACCGTCAGCAATGGGTAGTTGAGGTCGTCGTCCTCGGGCATCCCGTCGATGTTCTCGGCGAGCGAGGTGGGCGCCGAGCGGCGGTTCCACGGGTAGGCGGCGGCCAGCGGTCCGGGCAGCCCCCGGGCCGTGAACCAGCCGGTGAGCGGCCAGTTGCCGGTGGCGCGCGCCAGGGCGCGGATGCCGGCCAGCGGCAGCTTCTCGACCGGTTTGCCCAGCAGGCAGCCGGCGGCCCGGCCCAGCCAGGCCGCGTGCAGGGCGTCGGGCCCGACCGACACCGCGGAGGAACGCGGGGCGGGCCAGCGCGGGCAGGCGGCCCGGATCCCGGACAGCTCGGTCGGCTCGTCCCGTGCCGACGGGCATTCCAGCAGGGCGAGTTCGTCCAGGAGCCGCCCGGCGAGCGCGCGCAGCCGGCGTGGCGCGGCCGGCTCCGAGGCACCCGCCCTCTCCGGGGCCGGTGCGCCACCCGCCGAGAGCCACCGCCGCTCGATGTCCCGGGCGTCCCGGCCGTCCTGCGCGGCCTGGCGCAGTTCGTGGCCCACCAGGTCCTCGGGCTGGACCCAGGTCAGGCGTACGGTCACCGTCCGTCGCCCACCAGCTCGGCGAACGCCGCCTCGTGCGCACGGCGCTCGGCCGTGTCCCGTACGAAGATCTCGCGCGCCACCTCCGCCAGTGCCCGCGCCGGGGCGTGGAGGTCGAGACGGCTGGCCTCGCCGACCGTCTTCACCCAGGCCGGGGGGATCGCCTGCTCGCCGTGGAGCGCACCCGCGAGCGCTCCGCCCATCGTGGCGATCGAGTCGCAGTCACGGCCGTAGTTGACCGAGCCGAGCACCGTGCGACGGTAGTCGCCGTCGCCGACGAGCAGCATGCCGAGCGCGATGGGCAGCTCCTCGATGGAGTGCAGCCGGGAGGGCCGCCGGGCGCCCAGCGAGGGTTCGCGGTAGTGCGGCCCCACCGTGTCGAACGGTGCGACGGCGGCGCGCAGCGGCACCAGCGCGGACTCGAAGTCCGAGTGGCGGGCGGCCGCTTCGCAGACGGACTCGATCGCCGACCTGGTGCCGTCCTTGGCCACGGCCAGAGCCGCCTCGACGACGGAGACGGGGGTCGCGCCCGGGGTGCACGCGGCCGCCACGGATGCCGCCAGGACCCCGGCCGCCTCCCGGCCGTACGAGGACTGATGGGCACCCGCGACGTCCAGCGCCTCCGCGTACGCGGCCTCCGGGTGGGCCGCGTTCACCAGGCCGACCGGCGCCATGTACATCGCCGCACCGCAGTTGACGACGTTGCCCGAACCGGCCTCCCGCGGGTCGGCGTGGCCGTAGTGCAGCCGAGTGACGATCCACTTCTCGGCGAGGAAGATCCGCTGCAGGGGGAGCGCCTCGGCCTCCAGCTCCGGGATCCAGCGGGGCCGTGACATCAGGTCCGGCACCAGGTGGTCGGCGACGGAGTAGGCGTCGAGGTGGCCGCGCACCGTCTCGTACACCCGGACCAGCGCATGGGTCATCAGGGTGTCGTCGGTGACGTGCCCGTCGCCCTTGTGGTACGGGGCGATGGGGCGTGCGGTGCGCCAGTCGTCGCCGTACCAGGGCCCGACGACGCCGGTCACCCGGCCGCCGTGGCGCTCGGTGATCTGCTCCGGTGTCCAGCCCTCGACCGGGCCGCCGAGCGCGTCGCCCACGGCCGCTCCGACGAGGGCTCCGGTGACGCGTTCATCCAGGGTGAGCGTCGTGGTGGTCGTGCCGGCCGCGAGCGTTGCGGATGTTTTGTGTGCCATGCCGGAATTGTCCACCCGGGGTGGCCGGTTCCGTGGCTGCCAGCAGCCCGGCGAGTTCGATGAGATCCGTGCCGGCGAGCCGGGGCAGCGCGCATCCGGCCAGCGTCCGGCACGCCTCACGCCATCCCCCGGGGACGGTCGCCGTCCCGCCCAGCGCCCCGGTCAGGGCGCCGGCGAGCGCGGGCGCGGAGTCGGCGACCCGGGACAGGCAGGCGGCCGCGGGAACGGCCTGGGTGAAGTCGCCCCGGGCGGCGGTCGCCAGGGCGAGGGCGACCGGCACGGTCTCGGCCGCCGCGATCCCGTAGCTGTAGACGTGGTCCACGATCTGATGCTCCAGCACCGGCACGAGCGCGAACGCCCCGGCCGCCTCGTCCGCGAACTCCCGTGCCAGCCGCACGGCGTGGACGGCGTTGCGGGCGATCTCGGTGCCCTCGGGCAGCTGCTGGAGCGCGGCGTCCACCGCCGTGTCCACGTCCGCACCGGCGAGCGCCACCGCGATCGCGGCGGCCACGGCCCGTGCGCCGTGCACCCCGTCACCGTCCTGGGTGTACCGGGCGTCGAACTCGGCGAGACCGGCCGCCGCCGCCGGGTCGCCGGGGTGCACGACGGCGAGCACGGCGGCGCGCACGCAGGCCGCGTCGTCGAAGTAGTGCGGGTTGTCGTGGCCGGTGGCGGGCGGGCGCAGACCCGCGGCGAGATTGCCGAGCCCGGCCCGCACGGAGATCCGGGCCCGGAGCGGCAGGACCGCCGACTCGACCTCGGGCGCCCGGGCGCTCGCCGCGGCGACCTTCGCGGCCAGCGCGTTCCACGACCGGTCGATCGCGTCCCGCATCCGGTGGCCGGGGGAGAGGTCCGGCGCGTGGTCGGCGGCGGCCGCCAGTACCGTCCGGGCGGCGAAGGCCGCCCACTCGGCGTCGTCGGACGGCCCGAGCCGCAGCGGCTCCGGCGGCTGGTTGAGGGCGATGGGCACGGGGAGCGTCGTCGTCGCGTTCTGCTCGGCGAAGGTGTCCAGCTCGCGCGTGAGCCGCCGCGTCCACTCCGGCATCCGCGCCGCCCGGTGCCGGGCGGCCGGCCACCCGGCGGCGTCGCCGGCGGCCAGCCCGAGCAGCAGCCCCTCGATCCGGGCCCGCCTGTCCGGAGCCTCCCCGCCCGGGACGTCCCGGCTCCCGGCGGTCGAGGCCACCGGCTCGGCGGTGATCCGGATGGCCAGGTGCGAGGCGGCGTCCGCCGGTGGGACGGCCGAGCCCTGGGGTGCACGGCGGCCGGCGGTCACCGGGCGTCCTGCCGGACGCCGGCGGACCGGGCGCCCGCCCCGGTGCTCACGGGTGTGCGCCGGACGGCACCGGACGGCGGTGCCGCGGAAGAGGTCTCCTGCCAGGGGGGTGCGGGCGCGGTGGCGGGCTCCCGGCCGGGGGCGGGCGGCGCCGCCGGTCCGCCCTCACCCCCGTCCCGGGCGGACGGCGATCCCGGGGAGGACGGCCCCTGGCGGTCCTCCGCGTCGTCCGGGGTCAGCAGCTCCGCGATGTCCAGCACGTGATACCCCCGCATCGACGGCAGACAGCTGCCCCGCACCGGGCCGATCGCCGCCGCCCACTCCCGGGGGATCGCCGACACCCCGTGCAGGGCGCCCGCGAGCGCACCCGCCAGGGCTGCCGTGGTGTCGGCGTCACGGCCCATGTTCACGGCGGTGAGCACCGCCGTGCGGAAGTCGCCCCGCGCGGCGGTGAGGGCACCGAAGGCCAGACCGACCGCCTCCGGGGCCAGATCCGTCCAGGGGTAGCCCCCGATCACCACCGCCGAGCGCACCGCACGCTCCCCGGTCAGCCGGTCCGGGTACGGGCGCTGCGCGGCCGCGACGGCGCGGCGCAGCGAGCGGGCGGTCCAGGAGTCCATCGGCACGACCGAGAGCGCGGCGGCGATCACGGAGGCGAGTCCGGCCCCCGCCATGGCGGCGGCCACCCCCGCCGCGACCGCCTGACCGCCGTAGATTCCCTCCCCCTCGTGACTGACCCGCCCGTCGACCGCCACCAGGCGGGCCGCCTCGGCGGGGCGGCCGGCGGCGAACACCCCGAACGGCGCCGCCCGCATCGCGAGACCGTCGCTCCAGGCGTGCCGGTGCTGGGCCGAGATCGGGGCGGCGAGGCCCCGGCGCAGGTTCTCCAGCGTGCCGCGCTCACTGAACCCGGCCCCCCGGAACGGCCCCTCGTCCAGATCGGCGATCCAGTGGTGCCAGGCCCGTTCGACGTGCGAGACGGTGAGTGCCGAGCCGTGCCTGGCCAGCAGCAGCCCGGAGAAGATCGCGTACTCGGTGTCGTCGGTCCCGGCGGGATCGTCGCTGACGAAGCCCTCGATGCGGCCCCAGCGGCGACGGATCTCGGAGGGGCGCATGTTCTCCGCCGGCGCCCCGAGCGCGTCCCCCACCGCGAGCCCCAGCAACGCCCCCCGGGCCCGGTCGCCCGTGCTCGCCGCCCGGCTGTCCGCCTTGAGCTCCATCGTGTCGACCCTTCACTCGCACCCGTGCACATCCGGTTGTGCGAGGTTTGCCCACTCCCGCCGAAGAGAGGCGCGCATTTCGTACAAATCGGCTGGCCGGGTGACGACTTCAGGGCAGGTAAGTTCGGCCTTCCTTGCTGGCGGGAGGCGTTTTTCGTGCGTACTTTCGACGGTGCGGGGCGGAGGAGAGCATGAGGTCCGCTCCCGGAAAAGGGGAGAGCTGTGTCCATCATCGAGACCGACGCCGTACTGCACGAGGCCCACCGCGACAACCACACCCACCGTGACGTCAACGGCGGCTGGCTGCGGCCCGCGGTGTTCGGCGCCATGGACGGTCTCGTCTCCAACCTCGCCCTGATGACGGGCGTCGCCGGAGGGGCCGTCTCCCAGCAGACCATCGTCATCACCGGCCTGGCCGGACTCGCGGCCGGCGCGTTCTCCATGGCCGCGGGGGAGTACACCTCCGTCGCCTCGCAGCGCGAACTCGTCGAGGCCGAGCTCGACGTCGAGCGGCGTGAGCTGCGCAAGCACCCGAAGGACGAGATGCGGGAGCTCGCCGCGCTCTACGAGTCCCGCGGGGTCGAGCCAGCCCTCGCCCAGGAGGTCGCGAGGCAGCTGTCCAGGGACCCCGAGCAGGCGCTCGAGATACACGCCCGCGAGGAGCTGGGTATCGACCCGGGCGACCTGCCCTCACCCCTCGTCGCCGCCCTGTCCTCCTTCGGCGCCTTCGCCCTGGGAGCCCTGCTGCCCGTCCTGCCTTACCTGCTCGGCGCGACCGTCCTGTGGCCCGCCGTGCTGCTCGCGCTGGTGGGCCTCTTCGGCTGCGGCGCGGTGGTGGCCCGGGTGACGGCGCGTACCTGGTGGTTCAGCGGTCTGCGTCAGCTGGTGCTCGGCGGCGCCGCCGCGGCGATCACCTACGGTCTGGGCTCACTCTTCGGTGTGGCAGTCGGCTGATCCCCGGCAGGGCGTCCGATGTGTCCCGGTCCGGGTGCGTCCGGTGCGTCCCGCCCCTCGGACGGGGCTTCCCCACGGCTCTCGGCGCTGCGATCGTGTGATGTACGTCTTGGTGTACGTCACTGGGCGGATGGGGTGCGCCCGCCGTAAAATGAGACGCTATGCAGCGCTACACATAAGTAGCCGTTACTCGGCGGTTTCGATTCCATGACCGCCGGGCAAGAGCCGTAGACACTCGCGGGCAACGACGCCTGCTCTCTGCGGTCTCCCCCGGACAGTGATCCAAAAGGATCCACCCGATCGTGACCCACGCACACCACGACTCCGTGGTGTCCGCATGTTGGAACAGCCTTTCCGCTTTTTGAGAAGCGTTCCATCATGTAACCTGCACGAAATTTCGCAGAGGGCCAGCGTCGTCCCTCGGCACAGCACATGCCACGACGACGACGGGAGAGCCGATGCGTTCCGACGCCTGGTCGCCCATGGACGGTCGCCCTGTCCAGCAGGGGATGTACGACCCCCGTAACGAGCACGACGCCTGCGGCGTCGGGTTCGTGGCCACTCTGACCGGTGTGGCCAGCCATGAGCTGGTCGAGCAGGCGCTGACCGTACTGCGCAACCTCGAACACCGCGGCGCCACAGGATCCGAGCCCGACTCGGGTGACGGCGCCGGCATTCTCCTCCAGGTCCCGGACGCCTTCCTCCGCGAAGAGGCCGGGTTCGAGCTCCCCGAGGCCGGCTCCTACGCCGTGGGCATCGCCTTCCTGCCCGCGGACGACTCCACCGACGCGGTCAAGCAGATCGAGAAGATCGCCGCCGAGGAGGGCCTCGACGTCCTCGGCTGGCGCCAGGTCCCGGTCACGCCGGACATCCTCGGCAACGGCGCCCGCGCCGTCATGCCGGAGTTCCGCCAGCTCGTCGTGGCCGACGGCGCCAGCACCGGCATCGCGCTGGACCGCAAGGCGTTCGTCCTGCGCAAGCGCGCCGAGCGTGAGGCCGGGGTGTACTTCCCCTCGCTCTCCGCACGCACGATCGTCTACAAGGGCATGCTCACCACCGGGCAGCTGGAGCCGTTCTTCCCGGACCTCTCCGACCGCCGCTTCGCCACCACGGTCGCGCTGGTCCATTCCCGCTTCTCCACCAACACCTTCCCCAGCTGGCCGCTCGCCCACCCGTACCGCTTCGTCGCGCACAACGGCGAGATCAACACGGTCAAGGGCAACCGCAACTGGATGAAGGCCCGCGAGTCCCAGCTCG
>Ga0164308_10000208_pt1 | contig 31452 bp, 23 predicted proteins | sample Whisoiple_246_MG_FD_109983 | JGI IMG/M metagenome (GOLD analysis project Ga0164308, IMG submission 109983) | Soil microbial communities amended with fresh organic matter from upstate New York, USA - Whitman soil sample_246_MG | ecosystem: Environmental > Terrestrial > Soil > Unclassified >... | reverse complement strand
GACAGCGCGCTCGCGGGGCTCGAAGCGGGCGATCTGGATCAGCGACGCCTGGCGATCAGCGTGCGTGTGCCGGAGCTGGCTCAAGCGCTCCGGCTGGACGAGTTGTACGTGGTCAGTTCGAGCGGGGAAATCCTGGGCTCGCACACTCCGGGCACTCCGGCAGAAGGCGCGGCGTTGGTGCGCTATCTAGAGCACGCCTCCAAAGCGGGCGTACGCAGCGCGGCACCGCTCGCCATCGAATACGGCTGCGTGCATCGCTCGCGCGATCACCAAGGTTTGTGGGTGGGGGTTTACTCGGCTCGTCACTTGGAGCCACTGCTGGCGAAGATTGGCGCGGCCTACAACGTGAGTCTCAGCTTCGAGCAGCTCACCGCGTCCGAACAACGCATGGTCGAGGTCTTGGATTTGCCGGAGCTCGGGCACAAGAAGATCAGCGCGTTTCGTTCGCGCGTGCCCTTGCTGTCCGCGCTCGAAGATCTAGACGTGACGATTTCGCTGATTGGCGTCGGCACGTTGGTCGCGGCGTTGGTCGTGTCACTGCTCTTGTCCAAGAGCCTCAGTCGCCCGTTGGTCGAGCTGGCGACTGAAGCGGGCGCGGTGGCGCACGGCGAGCCGAAACCCGTGGCCGCGCGCGGCGCCGCCGAGATTCGCGCCTTCGCCGACGCCTTCAACCGCGCGATCGCGGATCTGACCGCGCTCCGCAAACGCTTGGCAACCACCGAGCGAATCGCTGCTCGACGCGAGATTGCGCGGCGCGTGGCGCACGAAATCAAAAATCCGCTCGCGCCGATCCGCGCGGCGGTCGAAACTTTGCGTCGACTGCGCGCGCGCCAAGATCCGGCGTTCGACGAGTACTTCGACGAAGCGACGCGCACGGTGCTCGACGAAGTGCAGCGCATCACGCGCATCGTCAGTGAGTTCACCGAGTTCGCGCGGTTGCCCGCGCCGAACCCCGCGCCGCTCGATGTGGTGGACACGCTGCGGGCGCAAGCGACCCTGCACGGCAGCAGCGGCACGCAGATCGTTTTCACGAGCAGCGCCTGTCCCGCATTGAACGCCGATCGCGATCAGTTGGTGCAACTGTTCACCAACCTGCTCCAAAACGCTCAGTACGCCGCTGAGTCCCGCTCGCGCGCGGACGGCCTCCCACCACAAGTGAAGGTGGACGTGCGCCCGACGGGCACGGACAAGGTGCGCATCGTCGTGAGTGACAATGGCCCGGGCTTGGCTCCGGAAATGCGCGCGCGCCTGTTCGAGCCGTATGCCACCAACAAACCGGGCGGCACCGGACTCGGCTTGGCGATCGCTCAACGCATCGTGGTCGAACACGGCGGCGAGATCGCGTATTCGGAGAGTCCCGGCGGTGGCGCGACGTTCAGCGTCGAACTGCCCGTCTCCGGACCGACCTTTTTGCAGGAAGCGCCGCCCGCCAGCGAAGAATGACGCGCGTCGGCCGCCGGGAAGGAATTCCGGCGTCCGGCGTATAGCGAACCGTGGCCCACCGCATCGTCTCGACCGCCGTTCTTGGCTGCTTCCTCCTCACTGCAAGCGCCTGCACGATCAACGTTCAGTCCGGGCCGAAGTCGCCCGAGGCGATGGGTTGCGGCCCCGGAGTCGCGGCTCCCGCAAGTCCCGTGTACGTGCCGGTCGTCGCGAATGCGCCTGCGCCTAGGCCGGTGAATCCGGTCGTCGTCGTGCGTCCACAACCGCCCCCGCACACGACACCGAGTGCGCCAACTCCTCCGCCGCGCGCACCCAGCCCTCCGGTCTTCAGCATGCGCCCGCCGCCGGCCACGTTCCCGAGTGCGTCGAACGTCGCCAGTCCGCCGACGAATACGCCTGCGCCCCCGCCACGCACGACCGGACGTCGACCGGTGCTCGCGAGTGCGCCAGTCGCACACACACCGACCACCGCGCCCGTTTCTGCAACAGTGCGCGCTCCCGTGTCGACATCCCAGCCGGCGATCAGCCCTTCGGGAGCGCCCAGCCCGCGGACGGGCGTGCCCAAGCCGGGCGATCCCCGCGCGTTCAAGCCTCAAGTGGCGGCCCGCTAGTCGCCACGAGTTAAATAAGCTTCCGCACCCCGTCGGGATGACGGGCCGGGCCGGAAATCAAGCGCTCGTGCGCGTGGTGAAGGCACGGAAGAGTAGTGTTAGGCTCCAGGCTCTAATTCCGCTCATCCGGGGACACGGCCGCACGCAATGATCCGCATCTCACCGCGTCAGCTCACGACCATCATCGTGCTGGGAGCGATAGCGCTCCTGGCGGCAATCTTGGCCCACTTCAACATCGTGAGCGCCGAAGGCGGCGCGGGGATGTTGTTCCTCGCCGCAGCGCTCGGCGTGCTGAGTTCTCCGGGTGACGGCGCGTCGCCCGAGCTGTTCGACGGCGTGCGCTCCGCCGTGCGGCGCGTGCTGGACGGGAAGCGACCGGATGCGCCCGCTGGCGCGCCACCCGCTGTCATTCAAATCTATCAAGAGCTGCAAGAGGCGCACGAGCAATTCAAGGAGCTCAGCACGCGCAGCAGTCGCAACGAAGCCGAGCTGCAAGACGCCGCGAACTCGCTCTCCAATGCGGTGCGCACGCTGACCGAGGGCGTCTCGGCGCAACTCAACGCCAGTGACGAGAGCGCGCGCTACGTCAAAGAAGTCACCAATGCGCTGCGCGAGATCGCGCAGCACGTCGAGGTGCTGGCGGCGAGCGCCGAAGAATCCAGCTCGTCCGTGCTGCAAATGACGGCCACGAACGAGCAAGTCGGCGGCAACATCCTGGAGCTCGCGGCCTCCGTGCGCGAGACCGTGGCTTCGATCGAGGAGATGGCGTACTCGATCAAGGAAGTCGCGAAAAACGTGGACGCTCTCTCGCTGACGGCCGAGGAAACCTCCTCGAGCATGAACGAGATGGACGTGTCCATCGATCAAGTTCAGTCGAACGCCAACGAAACCGCGCGTCTATCGGAAGAAGTGGCGCAAGACGCCGAACGCGGCGCAGAAGCAATCCTGAAGACGATTGGCGAAATCTATCGCATCAAGGAGAGCAGCCAAGAGGCCGTGGCAGTGATCTCGAACCTCGGTTCGCGCATCGACGCCATCGGTCAGATCTTGAACGTGATCGACGACGTCGCCGAGCAGACCAACTTGCTCGCCTTGAACGCTGCCATCATCGCCGCGCAGGCCGGCGAGCACGGCAAAGGGTTCGCCGTCGTGGCCGACGAAATCAAAGACTTGGCAGAGCGCGCGGGCGCGAGCACCAAGGAAATTGCCGATCTGATCAAGACGATTCAGGCCGAGAGCAAGAACGCCATCCAAGCCGTGGAACGAGGCGCGCAAAACGTCGACCGCGGCGTGGAAGTGTCCAACGAGGCGGAGCGCGCGCTGAAGAAAATTTTGGAGAGCTCGCAAAAGAGCACCAACATGGTGCGCGCAATCGCGCGCGCCACGGTCGAGCAGGCCAAGGGCAGCAAGCAAGTGACCGACGCCATCGGTCGCATTGCCGCAACGGTGCAGCAGATTGCCGCCGCCACCGCGCAGCAAGCTCGCGGCTCCGAGTTGATCATGAAGAGCGGCGAAAAGATGCGCACCATCTCGCAGCAGGTGGAGCGCTCTAGCCAAGAGCAATCGCGCGGCAGCCGCCAAATCACCCAATCGATCGAGACCATCAACAACTTGGTCAACCAGCTCAATTCTGCCCAACGCACGCAATCGCGCGGCTCGGAGCGCGCTCTCACGGCCGCTTCGCAGATTGAAGAAGCAGCACGCCGTCAAGACACCGCCTTGCGCGACCTGATCAGCAGCACCGAGCGAATGAAGAAATCGGTGGCCTGAACGTGCGGACTCACGAGCGCCCCGCGACTTCTACGCCAGGCCCAGTGTGCCGGGTGCTGTGCCAGCCACCCCCCGCAGTCCCCCAATCACCCTGAAAAACCGCAACACCTGCGGGTGACAGTGCACGGCACGCAGCTTGCTTAAGGCACGCCACATGGCCAGAACGCAGGTCCCGCGAACGCTGCTCTCGAAGCAGGCAGGCGTGCTGCGAACATCGCTCCTGCTGTCTCTCGGAATGTCTCCGCTCGCTTGTGGCGGCAGCGCGATGACCGCTTCGAACGGTGATGGGGGAGCCTCGGCACAAGCAGGCGCGAGCAGTATGGCCGGCGCGCCGACCCAAGGCGGTGCCCCCGCGCAAGGTGGCTCATCCCCCCAAGCGGGTGCATCCACGCAAGGTGGCGCGCCCCCACAGGCCGGCGCAGGCGGCGCCACGGCCGTGGGTGGAACGAACTCGGCGACCGCGTGTCCGAACCCCGTCTTCGACTCGGCCAAGAAGCTCATCGTTTGTTCCAACGGCCGCGCGCATCGGCCGGATGCAGCAACCTGCACGTTCACGTCTCCTCCTCCACCCGAGACGGGCGGAGCGGGTGGCTCGAGCGCTGGCGGTGCGGGCGGCATGACGATCTGCAGCACCAACGCTGATTGCAGCGCTTGGCACTACGGCTACTGCGAGGGCGACGGTGGTTTCTCACTGACCACCTGTAGGAGCGGCTGCACCACGGATAGCGACTGTGGCGCAGGGATCTGTGCGTGCGACGGCGTAACCCCCGGCCGCTGCACGAACGCGGGCTGCGTCACCGACGCGGACTGCGGGCCCGGCTCCTTGTGTGCCCCCGTGAGTACCACCTGCGGGCCCAACGCATTTCAATGCACTTCAGTTCAGGACGAGTGCATCACGAGCGAGGATTGCGACCTCGGCGCGTGCGTGTTTCAAAGCGGCCATCGCATCTGTGAGAACGCGGTCTGCGGTCGGCCATTCTTGATCGCGGACGCGGCGCGCATCGCCGAGCTCGAAACGCGCAGCGACTGGCTCGACGCTGCGCTCACGCCCGAGCTGCGTGATCTGAACCCCATACAGCGCGCGCAACTCGCCGCGCATTGGGCGCGCCTGGGGCAAATGGAGCACGCTTCGATTGCCGCATTTGCGCGTTTCAATCTGCAACTCTTGTCCCTCGGCGCGCCTAGCGATTTGATCGAGGCCTGTAACCGCGCGCTCACCGACGAAACGGCGCACGCACGCATGTGCTTCACGCTCGCCAGCGCCTATGGCGCGACGGCGATCGGCCCCGCTCCGCTAAACATCGAACGTTGCTTCGAAGACGTCAGCCTGATCGCGATTGCCAAGCTCGTATTGCGCGAAGGCTGTCTCGGGGAGACCGTCGCTTCACTCGAAGCCGTCGCTGCCGCCGAAATTGCCGGCGATCCCGCGGTGACGCAGGCGCTCACCCGCATCGCCCGCGACGAACTCAGCCACGCTGAGCTCGCCTTCAAGTTCCTGCGCTGGGCGTTGGCCCAATCGTCCGCGGAAGGTCGCCACGAACTCGCCTGTGAAGCCGCTCAACAACTCGCCGACTTCGAGAGTGACGCGCGCAACGGAGAGCGCTCGCGCAGCGACGATCGACTGGCGCTGCACGGCATGCTCGGTAGCGACGCACTGCGCTCGATTCACCTCGCGGCAGCTCGCGATGTCGCACGCCCGCTCTTGGCCGCGTTGTTCGACACCGAAGTGTCGGGCGCGACCCCCTGATCCGAACGTCGTACTCACTGTGCCGAACTGGGCCACCGGACCGCTGCTTGCCCGATTTGTAGCGAGCTTCTAACCCTCCACAGTTGCGGCACGCAGCTTGCGTAGCTGGCTCGACATGGCCCGATCGCCGCTTTCGAGGACCCCGCTCTCCGCTCAAACCAGCGCCCTGCGCGCCACGTTGCTGCTCTCCCTCGGACTCTCACCGCTGGCATGCGGTGGCACGGTCATCACGGCTTCGGACGGCGACGGAGGCAGCTCGGCGCAGGCTGGGGCGTCGTCATTGGGTGGCGTGGGTAACACGGGCGGCGCGGCGGCGGCAGGAGCGCCGGCGCGCGGCGGCGCCAGCTCGGCCGGTGCGCCTGCGAGCGGCGGCACGAGCTCGGTGGGCGGCGCCAGCTCGGTGGGTGGCGCCAGCCCGGTGCTCGATTGTCCGAACCCGACGCTCGACCCCAAAACCAAACTCACCAGCTGCTCGAACGGACTCCGACACCGCGCGCAAGCGACCGCCTGCACCTACACCAACCCTCCTCCCCCGAACGAGGGTGGAGCAGGTGGAGAAGCTGGCGCGGCAGGCGCTGCCGGTTTCGTCGAGTGTAGGACCGATGCGGACTGCAGATCCCTGCTGCGCGGCTATTGCGACAACTCGGGCGAGATACAACCTCAGTGTCACTCGGGCTGTCTCACCGACAGTGACTGCGACGGCGGTATTTGCGCGTGCAATGGCCTGAACCCCGGTCGCTGCACGAATGCCGATTGCCGAACCGATGCCGATTGCGGCGTTGGCAGCTACTGCGCGCCGGAACCGGGCATTTGCGGGCCCGAGACGTTTCACTGCATCACCCTCAAGGATGAGTGCAGCACGAACGCCGACTGCATGCTGGTGGGCGGGACATGCCAGCTGCAAAATGGCAGGCGCGTGTGCGAAAGTGGCGCGGTCTGCGGTCGCCCATTCTTGATCGCGAACGCGCCGCGCCTGGCCGCGATCGAAGCGCGCGGCGATTGGCTCGACGCCACGCTCACCCCGGAGCTGGGTGAGCTCACCCCCATTCAACGCGCGCAACTCGCCGCGCATTGGGCGCGCCTCGGGCAAATGGAGCATGCGTCGGTAGCCGCCTTCGCGCGCTTCAATTTGCAACTCTTGTCCCTCGGCGCTCCCGGCGATTTGGTCGAGGCCTGTAACCGCGCACTCGCCGACGAAACCGCGCACGCGCGCATGTGCTTCTCGCTCGCCAGCGCCTACGGCGCCACCGCGGTCGGTCCCGCCCGACTCGACATCGAAGCCTGTTTCACGGAAACCAGCCTGCTTTCGATCGCCAAGCTGGTGCTGCGCGAAGGCTGTGTGGGTGAAACCGTGGCTTCGCTCGAGGCCGTCGCGGCCGCCGAACTTGCCAGTGATCCTGCCGTATCGCACGCGCTCACACGCATTGCGCGCGACGAACTCAAGCACGCCGAGCTCGCCTTCGAGTTCCTGCGCTGGGCGCTGAAGCACTCGTCGGCCGAAGCCCGCGACGAACTGGTCCGCGAAGCTACCCAACAGCTGGCAAACTTCGAAAGCGAAGTCCGCAACTCCTCTGCCGCCACTCCAACGGACGCTCACCTCAGCAAGCACGGCTTGCTCGGTAGTGAAGCCTTGCGAACGGTCCACCTCGCGGCGGCTCACGACGTCGTGCGCCCGCTGTTGGCTGCGTTGTTCGAGATGGAAGTGTCGGGCGCGGCGTAGTCGCGCGCTTCGTCGACCTCAATGCGCGTTGCCGCTGCACTGAGCCGTGCGCGGAGTCGTCGCGATCACCGAGTAGTCACCCACTTCCAAGTCGAAAGGCAAAGCGACGCGGCCGTCGTACTTTCCCGCTTGATCGGTGGCGAGCGCGCCGAGCCAATGCGCGACTCCGGCTTTGTCGCGCAGCGCGATATCGACCCGTGAGTTCGCGCACACGCCGCGCTCGCCGCGCGCGGTGCCCGTCACGTGAAAGCGCGCCCCGCGGCGCAATTCACGATCCTCACTGCTGACCGCGACTTCGTTCTGGGGCTCGGGGGCGTCGCGCGGCGTGGGCGGCTCGGGCGCCGAAGACGGTAAACCCTCGACGTCGCGGCTGGGGGCACGAGGCGACGCTCCGCTGGCCGCGGCTCCCGGTGAACCCGTGCCCGCTCCACCGGGACCCGCTGCCTGCGCCGTCAGCGACTGACCCGCTTCGCTGCCCGGTGGCCATTGGTAGGGATCCGCTGGCGGCTGATGTTGATGCTCGCTCGAATGCTGTTCGTAGTCGAGGTGACTCGCTGCACCGCCGAGGTCCACACGGTGCCAGGAGAAGCCGTCCCAGACCTCCACCCAAGCGTGCGCTTCGTTGCGCACCAAACGAGCAGGGACGCCGAGCGCGAGCGCAGTAATCACGAATGCGTACGCGCGATGCCGGCACACGCCCTTTTTCGACAGCGCGAGCTCCGAGTACAGCGCGCTGCCAGAAGAGGCCCGCGGCGAGTCATCCGAGGGAGCGAAGGTTCGGAAATAATTGACCAACGCGCGCACGGCGTCTGCGGGCCTTTGTGCCTGCGAAACGCCGGCCGCGCGCAGCACCTCGCTCGCTGCCGTGCGCGCCGACGGCGGCAATGCCGGCACGCTGCGCGCCAGTTCGGACCAAGACACCTCACCGAACTCGGAACCGAAGACGCGGCGCGCAATGGAGAGCTCCAAAACCAAGCGCACGCGCTTGCGGGCATCACCGACGATGAACCAATTGTCCGCGCCGTCGCGCTGCAACTCGAAGCGCAGCGCAGGTTCCACACGCGCGACCAAGACCCTCGCGCCGGGACCTACGCTCGGAATGCGCACCGGCACGCCGGGAACGATGTCCACGTACAAATCGCCGTAGAATTGGTCGTCGTCCGGACGGACGTCGCCGCCGATCGGCAGCGGGCGCAGCTGCTTGTCGTGCACGACCAATTCGAACCCTTCATCCAGGCCATCATAGGCGTACAGCCGTTTGAACGGAGTCACGGCCGGGATGAACGGGTCGTCGTAGCGCACGGCATCCGGCCGCGAGGTGTCGCGATCGATGCGATAGCTGGCATCGATACTGTCCGGCGTCGCGCTTCCGCCGTACGCGACCTGACTCGCAGCAGAGCTCGTGCGCGGTTCGGTCGGCGCCGCGAGCACCCCGCCGGGCGTATCGATCGCAGCGGGCATCGTGCCATCTTGCGTGGTCGCGCCCATGCGCAAATCTTCCGCGGCATCGGGCGAGATGTACTCGTGCAAAACGGGTCCGTCCGCGTGCGCCGGCAAGGCGAACGCGAGCACGGCGACGAGGTAGAGCTTCGGGCGGAAACGCATGCAGACTCGCGAAGCCGCAGCCTATCACCACTGCCGTCGCGCCGCCTGCTCCGCAAGAAGTTCCGCGACAATGCCCGCTCCTACCAAGGGCGCACGAGCGAGCGCGTGCGGTCAGTGCTGGGGGGCGAAGATACGCACGCGAGCCAAGTGAAGCAGGCTCTCCCGATTGATGCGCAAACGAACCCAGCGAGCGCTGGTCGGGGAAAAGGTAGCGCGCCAGGTCTTGAACTCGGTGTCCCGTCGCGCGACCTGCCGCCAGCGCTTGTGATTGTCGCTGACTTCGACAATCAACGGGATGGTTCGATCCATACAGCAGTCGACGCGGTTGTCGACCTGCACCGTCGCCACTTGTCGCAACGCGCCCAAGTCGAATTCGACCCAGGGGTCTTTTTCTTCCTTGGTGTGAAAAAACATGGCCGGGCTGTTGTCACACTGCTGATCGGGTGAGCTGCAACCGGCGTCTTCCCATTTCGAACTGGCGCGCCACGGTGCGCCTCGAGCCAAGTCGCTGCGCTCCTCACGCGTCTTTCGTTCCCAAACCAAGCCCGCGCCGACCAACAGCACCATGAGGAACAACAGCGATAAGCGAAAGGCCCGTTGCAACAGGACGCCTTGCACCACTCGCGTCCGTTCGCCCACTTTGAACAGCAGCGATTCGGCCAGCTTGCGCAGCTCGCGCGTAATGGCCACGCGCTCGCTCGCGGGCAGCTCCGCAAAGTACACGAACGAACCGCTGCGCAGCGCCGTTCGCAACAGCTCGGTGCGCTCGCCCTGAGCGGCAGACTCGAGCAGCCGTTCGTCCAGCATGTCCCAGACCGCTTCGGAATAGCTGGTTCCCGCGTGCTCGTCCGACTGTGCTTGAAGCGCCGATAGCGACCAATAGCACGACTGCCGATAGAACTCGTTTGCGCTCGCTTCTTCCAAGCACGAGGCTTGTTCGGGATTCGTGAATGAGCTCTTGTCGGCGTCGGCACTGCGCGCGAGTTCCGCGGTGTTGAGCGCCAAATCCAAGCTGCTCTGCGCGCGCTGCGCGAGTACCGCCTGTCGCCGAGTTGGTTCCGGCAGCGACCGCTTCTTCTCGCGCAATTCGGCTCCACGCCAGAACCACTCGAGGATGCGCTTGGCGCGCGAGCCTGATTTTTCACGGGCAGGCGGTTGCTGTTCGTTGGTCAACCCCGGTTCGGCGATAGTCACGACCGGGAAGCAAGCAGAGTGTCAACCGTGGGTCAATAGGACCGCCGCACTCTCGACGCAGCCGTCCGAACCCCGAGAGTGGAGTTCGCGGTGGCATCAGCGCGGAGTCGCGCGCACGAGGAACCCAGCGCCCAGCGCGGCATGGTAAGCTGACTCGGTGACTAGGCTCGTGCTGGTAGTCTCGCTGTTTTGGCTCACCGCATGCGTCATCGGTCGCTCGTCACGACCGACCTCCAGCCAAGCCGCGCAGGGGCCGAGTACGGAGGCCGTGACCGGCGCGCCACTCGTGCCACAGACTGCGCCGGAGGCTGAAAATGACACGCCCGGGCGAGCCAAACCCGGAATGATCTGGATCGCCGGCTATTGGCATTGGGACGGGGTGAAGAACGTCTGGCAACGCGGGCACTGGGAACCTCAAAAACCCTGACCTCGGTTCCAATCCAAGCGCTGCGTCGCTTGCCCACTCGGCGAGCGTTGCGTGCCCCGTCTCCAACGCGTAAGAAGTGAGCCCCGATGGCGGCAATTCAAGCACCAGGCTCAACGCTCAGTTCGGTACCTAGCGAGCCCAGCCCGGTCGCGCGCGGCGAACTCCTCCGCCGATCCCTCGCTTGCACCCTGCTCATTGCAGGCATCGGTTTGTCGCTCTCGACCTTGTATTCGATGTTGGGCGTGGTTTCCGAACAGCGCCTCACGTTTCTGACCCAAAATTTTTTGGCGGAACCAGCGGCGTCGAAGTCCGGCATCACGGCGCTCGCGTTGCTGCCCGCACTGGTTGCAGCCGTGGCCATCCTTTGGAAGCGCGCGCGGGCGTTGGTCGTCGTCGAATCGGTCGCCAAGATTGCTTCGCCGCTGCTGCTCGCATTTGCGCTGCCCGGGCTGTTCGTGTGGCAGCTAGCGCAACAGCGTCCGGTCGCTTACTTGGTTTTGCTGGCCGGTTGGGGGCTCGCACTCGAGCGACTGCTGCGCGTCTCGTTTCGTGAGCTTTCGTTGGTGGCACGAGGTTCGCTGCCGAGCCCGAGTTGGGTGCTCGGTCGTCCCGGCGTTGCCCGCATGTCGAACGTGCTCGCCGCGAGCGTGGTCGTACTCGCCGCCGCCGCCTACGCGGCATACATGAGCTTCTACACGATTCGCCATCATCACCTGATTGCGACGACCGCGTTCGACCTCGGCATTTACGACAACATGATATTCAACGCCATGAAAGGACACTTCTTTCAGGCGCCAGTGCTGTACGGACCGGGGAAGTTCAACTCACTGTCTGGGCACGCGGAGTACGTCGTGCCTCTGTTTGCCTTGTTCTATGCCATCAAGCCGGGCGCAGAGACGCTGCTCGTGATGCAGGCAATCGCCTTCGGGGGGGCCGCGATCCCGCTGTACATGTTCGCGCGCACGATGTTGGGCCGTTTGACGTCGACCCTACTCGCGCTGAGCTACTTGCTGTTCGCGCCCCTGCACGGTCCGCAGTTCTACGACTTTCATTGGTTGCCGATGTGCATTCCAATGTACTTCTTCTTGTTCTACGCGATCGCCACGCGCAAAAACTGGCTCGTTTACCTGATGGTCGTGCTGCTGTTCGCGTTGCGTGAGGATCTCGCGATCGGCCTTGCCTGCCTGGGTGCGTTCCTGTTCTTGAGCGGTGCTCGCGTGCGCTTCGGTCTCGGACTCGCGTTCGTCTCCACCGTGTGGTTTTCGATCAACAAGTTCGTGATCATGCCTTGGGCGGGGAGCTGGTGGTTCGAGAACCTGTATTCCGAGCTATTTGCCGACGGCAAGGCCAGCTACGGGAACGTGATCAAGACGCTGATCTCCAATCCGTTCTTCGCCTTGTCCACACTCGTGCGCGGGGCGAAGTTCAACTACCTCTTGCACATGCTGGCGCCGCTGGTGTTCCTGCCGGTGCGTAGGCTCGGCTTTTTGCTGCTGTTCTTGCCGGGCGCCTTCCTCACGTTGCTGACCACGGGCTACGCGCCCACGATTTCGATCGCCTTCCAGTACACCAGCCACTGGATTCCGTTCTTGTTCGGGGCGTGCGCACTCACTCTGTATTTCCTGCGTCGCGGCGAGCAGGGTCAGGTGCGCGTGGCTGCAGCGATCGCGGCGCTGAGCGTCACCATGTTGAGCCACAGCTACAATTTTGGCGCGCTACTCCAGCACGAGAGCTTCGTGGGTGGCTTCGGGCGCGTCCAATTCGAAATGACCGAGAGCGCGCGCAAGCGCTACGAGGATTTGCGGCGCGTGGTGAGCCACATTCCAGCGGACGCGAGCGTCGCCTGCACTGAGTACATGAGCCCGCACGTGTCGACCCGCCTGCAGTCGTACGTCTTTCGCTACGACGTCGGCCCCGTCGACTACATCTTGCTCAGCGACAACGAGATGAGCTTCGATCTGCGGCGCTCGTTGGCCGACAAATTCCGCAAGTACGGCTATGGGCTCGTGGCCAAGGGGCAGAAAGAATTTTACTTGTACAAGCGCGGCTTCGTCAGCCCCGAAACTGCCGCGGCGAACCAGCACCTCGGCATCCGTGTAGACCCTTGATTCGCCCGGGAATACGGCTTTATTGAGGTTTCTGCGGCCGCTCTTTCCGTTTCGATACTCTTCCCCTATACCTCTGCGCGATGTCTCGACCCACCCTGACCCTGGTGATCCCGATCTTCAACGAAGAGCAGGTGATCCCCGAGCTCGATCGCAGATTGCGAGAGGTCCTCGCGTCATGGCAGCAGAAGCTCGAATCGTGGGAGGTCGTGTTCGTCAACGACGGCTCGCGCGATCGTTCGTTCGAGCAACTCAAGGCCTTGGCCAGCGCCGAGCCGCGCTACAAAGTCATCTCCTTCGCGCGCAACTTCGGGCACCAAATGGCGATCACCGCGGGCTTGGACCGCGCCGAGGGCGAGGCCGTCGTGATCATGGACGCCGATTTGCAGGATCCGCCCGAGGTCGTCGCGGAGATGCTCGATCGCTGGCGCGAGGGTTTCGACGTCGTCTACGGCGTGCGCCGCAAGCGCCACGGCGAGACCGTCTTCAAGAAAGTCTCGGCCGCGCTCTACTATCGCTTGCTGCGCGCCATGCTGGGCGGGGTGACCATCCCAGCCGACGCTGGCGATTTCCGATTGCTCGCGCGCCCCGTCGTGCTGGCCATGCGCGCGCTGCGTGAGCGCCATCGCTTCGTGCGCGGCATGGTTGCGTGGGTCGGCTTTCGGCAAACGGCGGTTTACTACGACCGCCCAGGACGCTTCGCGGGTGAAACCAAATACCCGCTGAAGAAGATGGTGAAGTTCGCGATCGACGGCATCACGTCATTTTCCGTCGTACCGCTCCGCTTCGCCACCTGGCTCGGCGTGCTGTCGGGGGCCGCAGCGCTGATCACCGCTGCCTGGGCCATGTACACGAAGTTCTTCGCGGCAGGCGTCGTGCAAGGCTGGACGACGATCATCATCGTGGTTGCCCTCGGCTTCTCCGCGCAGCTGCTCATGACCGGAGTTCTCGGTGAGTACGTCGGGCGGATCTACGAAGAGATCAAGCGACGACCGCTGTACATCACCGCCGAGGAGCTGAACGTGGACGAGCCTCCCGCCGATCGACACGCGAGTGATTGAGCCTCGACGAATGTTGATTCCTCGCTTGCGCAACGACCACGGCGAGCTTCCACGCCTAGCTTTGGCGTTGGCCACGCTGGCTGCGGTCGGTTTTTCCCTCGTATTGTGCGCGCAGCTGTCCTGGATGCAGCTCTCCCCTCGGAGCAGCTACGTGCTCTCGAACGTACTCGGAGCGCCAGCCAGAAACCTGCTCTTGGCGACACTCGCGGCCGGCATCGCAGCACCCGCGCTGGCGGGACTCTTGCTGTTCTTGCGCAAGGGCGCGCATGGCCTCGACCAGCTCGAGTACCTGGCAACTCTGCTCTCGCCGCTCGCACTCTGCTGCTTACTGCCTGGGTTGTTTCTGAGCCAAGTCGCGCAGAGCAAGCCGCTCTTCTACTTGGTGGTGCTGTCGGCATTCGGTTTGGCCACTCGGGCCTTGGTCGCCGCCTCAGCGCGTGCACGGAGCGCTCGGCGCGGCTCGCGAGCGGCCGCGCCGTCACGCATCCTTGCGCGCTTGCGCTCGCTCGTCCCGAACGGCGCTGGCTTGCTGTTCGTGGTCTTCGTGGCCGGAGTATTTGCCTGGTATTTTGGCCACCTCGCCGTCATTCGCCACCGCCTGATTCAGACCATCGACACCGACCTCGGCATCGCTGACAACTTGATGGCGAACCTGGGGCACGGCCGCTGGTTTCGCGCGCCCGCGAACTTCGGCACGGTGTCGAAGAGCTATCTGAGCGTCCACGCGGACTACGTCGCGTTGCTGTTCGTCCCGCTCTATCGTCTGCGACCCAACGCCGAGACGCTCCTCTGGCTTCAAGCCGCGCTCGGCGCACTGGCCATCGTCCCGCTCTACTTGCTAGCTGCCCGGTTGGTCGATCGGCTGACCGCGCTTTGGGTGAGCGTGGCCTATCTGCTGCTCGCTCCCCTGCACAGCGCGCTGATCTACGGGTTCACGTGGCTTCCGGCGTTTTGCCTTTTGTCATTCACGCTCTACTACGCGGTGTTCTCCGAGCGCCGCTGGCTGATCGCGCTGGCGCTGCCCGCGTTGCTCGCGTGCTCCGATGCGGGACCGTTCGGGGTGTTCGCGCTCGGGCTGTTCCTGCTCGCCTCTCGCAAGCGGACTGGCTTCGCCGTGGGCATCTGCCTACTCGCCGTACTGGTCTTTGCGTACGAGGTACATCTCGTGCTGCAAGCCGGTGATGAGCGAAATCTCCCGGCGATCGCGCTCGGCCTCAGGACGTTGCTGCGTAACCCCATCTATTTCGTGCTCGACCTCGTGCGCGCCACGAAGCTCACGGCCATGCTGCACGCGCTGGCGCCCTTGGCCTTGGTGCCGCTCGCCGCGTTGAGCTCGCTGCCTCTGCTGCTCCCGGGCGTGTTCTTCGCCTCGGGCAGCGGCGAGTTTTGGCCCAATCCACCCCAGGCTGCGCACTATCAGCTGCTCTGGATCCCCGGCTGCCTGCTTTCGCTGCTGTACGCGATGAGCCGAATGCGGGAGGTGCCGCAACAGCGTTCGCTCTTTCTAGGCTCCGTGATCGCGATCGGCGTCGCGTCGCTGAGTCACAGCTACGACTTCGGCTTGCTGCTGCGGTCCGACGCCCTGGACGAGTCGAGCCGCGGCATCGGCTTCAAGCTCGGCCCAGCCGAGTACAAGCGTTACACGGATCTGCAGAGCGTCGTGCGACAGATTCCGCCTTCGGCCAGCGTGGTCGCCACGAGCTTCATGCTCTCCCACGTGTCGAGTCGTACCGAGGCGTTCGATGCTCGGCGGCCGTTCAGCAAGCCCGATTACGTGTTCTTCAGCAACCGCGAGCTGGCCGGCGCCAACAGGAGCGCGCTAACCGCGGCCCTGTCGACCAACGACTACGCGCTCGCGGCTCACGTCGAAGAATTCTACTTGTTCCGACGAGCACCTGCGACACCGGAGACGAGCGAGGCGCTCCGCGCGCTCGGACTGCTGAGCGCGCACTAGGTTCACGAGCGAAGGGCGTTGCGCTCAGCCCCTCTTGTCGGGGTGCAGGACTCGCTCGCGCTGCGCGGGGGTCATCGAGCAGATATCCACTTGGGTGCCAGCCGGCTTGCACGCGCCTACGGTGTTCTGCAGCAACTTACACGCGCGATCTTTGGTTCCTTCGCGCGCACAGACGACCGTGATGTTTTCGCTCGCCGGCTGAAAACGCGGCTCGCTCGTGAATTCCCGGAACGCGGGCATGCCGAATTGCGCCTTGCCCACCTTGAGATCGTGTCCGTCCAAGCTCGACGCGGGCCCAACCATGAAGGCTGGGCGACAACCGATGTAGAGATATTGGATCGCAGGATCGAAGTACATCGGGCGAGTCGGCTCGGTCACCAAGCTCGCCCCCACTTCTGCGCGACAGTTGGTCTTGTAGAAAGCGAGCGAGACGTCGCCCAACTGACAGTCGTGGTTACCGGTCCCCCCATACCAATCGAGTCCGGAGGCCGCGCCGAGGAAGACGACCAGCGTCATCCCGAGTTCGGGGATCCCGGCGTACTTGAGGCCGCTGCCCAGGCGAGGGATCAAGAACGCGGCAGCGAACATCGGACAATAGAACATCAGCACGACCACGAAACGGTGGTTCTCGCGACCGCTGCCGGCATACGAGAGCGTGCTGAACAGCAGCAGCGAAACTACGGCAATGGTGGCATACAGAATGACCCCACCGAGCAACGCGGGCTGGCGGTTGCGAAGCAAGAGCGCCGCGCCGCCAACCAAGACCGCGACGATCGGCCCCAAATCCGCCAGGAAATAGCGAATTCCCCAGCCGCTACCCAGCGACCTGGGGTCGCTGTAGAAGCCGGGCGTTCGCGGGAACACGAACTCGAGCTTGTAGTCTGGTCCGCCCGGCGCGACGGTTCCGTTCATCACCAAGATCCCGAACACCATCGCCACTGCCAAGCCAGCCAAGACGTAGGCGCCCTGACGCCGGGTCATCCCGAGCACGCGCGGATAAGCGAGCCAGAGCACGCCCAAGCCGAGGCCCAGCAGGCCAATCGCAAACTCGTCGACGATCAGCATCAGCGGCACCAACACGACGAACGGGCCGATCAGCTCGCGCCAATCGAGCTCGCGTTCGAGTTCGGTCAGTCGGATCAACGGAACCGCCAAGAACGGCAGCGCGCCGAGCATGCCGACCGTCATGTGCGGTCGCAGACTGAGCGAGTAGAAGCCGGTAGTCGAATAGCCGCCGTACCACAGGCGATGGGGTCCCAAGAGCGGGTAGATGGGCCCGGCGAACAGCATCGCCAAAAACACCAGTAGCAACAGCGTGGTTTGCTTCAGACCCAACCTGAGCAGCACCAAGGTGACCCCAACCCCGAGCCAAAACATGCAGATGTCGTGGACGAGCGAGAGCGCGTGTGAAGAATGCAGGATCCCGAAAGAGGTGGCCTGCATGCTCGCGGCCAGCAAATTGCCACCGTAGTGATAGTGGAGCGCTTTCCACGGTTCATAAACCGTGACCATCGGCGAGATTTGCCCGCGCATCGAAGTCACGAAAGGCACGTGAAACTGGCGATCCCAGATCGAGCACGGCCGGGTCATGGTCAAACTCAAGCCGAGGCTGATCATCCCAGCCGACAAGGCTTGGAGCGTGGCGGACCTGGTCAGCTCCTCCGGCCAGCGCGGGCGAAAGCCGCGCCACCACTTGAGTCCGAACGCGGTCAGCCCGACCACGAGCCAAACGCCCTTCATCAACCAGACAGCAATGTCCAAGAAGACGAGCCGCGACAGCAGCGCGGTACCCACCAGATCGATCGCCATCGCCGCTGGGATGTCGACCGCGAACCACCACGCGGGCCGCCCCGGGCGCGCGCGAAGCAAAATGAAAACGACGATTGGCACCAGCGTCCAAAAGACGGCAAGCGCAACTCCAAGACTCGTCACTCCGTCACTCCCGCGCTGTACGGCGCACCGCGCGACATGGTCCGCGGCGTGCCCCGCGTGTCTCTCGTGGACATCGCGATCATCGCGCCCACTTTAATGGATTTCGCGGGCCACGCCCGCACCGAAACAAAGAGCGAGCGGGCGGTCCGCAAGGCGATCGAAAGCCCGGCCAACCCTTGCTTGACGCACGTCGTGACGCACGGTTATATGCGCCGCGCATGCCGCTCGTTCGCTCGCCGGTGCTTCGCTATTGGGGAATAGCGACCGTTTTTTTTTGCTCGGGCTAGGCAGCGCTGGCTGCAGGATTAAAGATCCGAAGCCGTACTGGATTCAGACGCACGGCGGTGCGCTGGGGGGTCGAATCGTCGGTTGGCAGGGTGGAGTGCTGCTACTGGGTGGCGATCAACACCTGTGGACTTATCCGGGCAACTGGGCGCAGCCGTGGGTCCCGAAGGAGCAGTCGCGCAACCTGCGTGCACTCGCCGCGTCGAACGCTGCCGTGTATGGCGTGCTCACTGACGGCCGCGTCGCACGGCTGAATGGCAGCTGGTCACCGAGTTCGAGCGGCAGCTGGTCACCGATTGAAGGCTCCGCCTCGTGGGGCGCCTCCGAGCTCGGCGTGACCGAAGACGAGCATCTACTCGTGATCGCCAACGGCAAGCTGCGCTTGTTCGAACACAACGCGCTCAGGACGCTCGACTGTGACGCCATCGATCCGGTTGCCGTCGCTGGCACCGTGGGAGACGGTGCCTTCCTGCTCGACAGCGCTGGCACCCTGTACTTCAACGGCGACGGGCGCTGCGACAAGGTGCCCGCGCCTGCGCCGCTACGCCGGATCGCGGCCAGCTCCGGGCGGCTGCTCGCGGTCGACACGGACGGTTCGGTCTGGCGTCGGCGCGAGAATGCTTGGGCTCGCTTGCCGCCGCCCATGAAATATCAAACCGGGCAGGCTCCCGTGGCGAAGCAGGCGCAAGACGTGGCCGTGAGCCCGTACAGCACCTGGCTCGCCGATACCGAAGGCGCGATCTTCATGTTGTCGGACGAAATATGAGCACCGAAGTCTCTTGGGAACTCGCGCTGATTCGCAGCTGGCGGAAGCTCGCGCTGATTTGCGCGGCCGCGCTGAGCGTCGCCTCGTCGCTCTGGCAGCTGACGTATCGGAAGTTCGTCTATGACTTCGTCTTCAACCCGAATTGGGTGAATCCCGAATCGCTCCCTGCCCGGCGAGCGTTCCTCTCGTTCGTCGCGGTCGCGGCCGTCGCGGCGCTGCTCCTGTCGGCGCGCGTGCTGATTCAGGCCCGCCGCGGCAGGACGACTTGGACCTTCCACCGCGAGGCGTTTTGCGCGAGTTTGTTCGTCCTACCCGTGCTCAGCGTGCCGGAGGTGGAGTTCCAGCACCCCATCTTCACGGCGCTGCTGATCTTGGTGTTCAGCTTGGCGGTGTCTTGGCTCGTCACCCGTGAGACCGAGAAGCTTCGCACGTTGCCCGATCTTTCGCGACGCCAGGCTCAAGTCTTGGTGGGGCTCGGCTACGCGACGTTCGTCGGCGTGATCGGCTTCATCAGCTATTGGCGATTCATCACCTTTCACGCCGAGGTGTGTGACGCTTCTTACGAGATCAACTCGGTCGCGGGCATCGTTCGACACGGCTACCCGACGCTGTCCGTCGCGGCCTTCTTCTTCGACGGCAAGCCGCTGCCGGGGCCCTACTTCATCAATCACGTCCCGCTCTCGGAGTACCTGTTCGCGCCGTTTTTCTTCGTGTACCGCCACGGCAGCAGCGTGGTCTGGGCCCAGGCCGTGGTGATGGGCGCCGGCACGTTCGGCGCCTACCTGATCGGGTACAAGTGGCTGGAGAGTCGACTCGGCGGCGTCTTGGCGGCCTTCCTGTACGTGCTCACCCCGAGCGTCCAAGGCTTCTGCCTGCACGATATTCACGCCAATATCGTGACCATCCCGCTGATCATGTTGGCCGTCGGCTTCATGGAGGTCGACCGCTACAAGACCGCGTTCGTACTGGGGTTGATGACGGCGGCTTCTCGTGAAGAGACGCCGGTGTACGCGATCGGTCTCGGTTTGTATTGGATGTTCTCGACCGAGGACCGACGTCGCTTCCGCTACGGACTCGCGCTGGTGCTGATCTCCGGCGTGCTCGAGGTGTTCTTTTCCGCGTACTTGATGCCGCATTTCGGTGGCCAGCCGCGCATGGACCACTTCAATTTCTTCTTCTTCAACCAGCGCAACGGCGGCAGTTTGATTGCGGCCCTGCTGCTCAACCCCTTGGGCGCCTTGATGTCCTCGAGCGCGGAGGTCAAACTCGAATACTTTGCGATCACGCTGTGCTCCGTGGGCGGGCTCGCGTTGTGGGGCTGGCGAGCGGGTTGGTTCCTCGTGCCCGCGCTGCTGCTCCTGATCCCCGCCGGCAATCCGACGTTCTTCTCGCTCGGTGTGAACTACAGCGCGCCGCTCGTGCCTGCCGCGTTGATGATGAGCCTCGCGGGCATTCGTCACTTCTGGTTCGGCGCAGCAACCAGCGAGCCAGAGGCCGCCGACCTTCTACGCCGAAGGCGGATTCGAGTGGCCAGCTACGTTTTGGCGAGCGCCCTGCTGTCCAACTACCTGTACGGCAACATCGCTTCGAAGACGTACAAGCTGGAGTATGGCCAATCGCCACTTCGCCGCGAAAACCAGCGCAATTACCGCGATATCATCGGCTACGTCGACACTTTGCCGCCTTTCGGCAACGCCGAAAAGCTGATGTGGGAAGTGATCGACCGCGTGCCCAAGAACGTCCCGGTCTTGACCAGCTGGGCCATCAACCCGCAGTTCGCTCACTACGACGTCGCGCTGTCTTACAACTACTCGGGAGGGAATCCTCATCCCGAGGAACGAGTCAAATACACGATCATCGACAAGCTACCCGCTTTCCAGGTCGTTACCGAGCCGGACATCGCCAAACTTCGGCGCGACACCAAACGCTGGAAAGTGTTTTACGAGAACGCCTCGGGCGTCATCTTCGAACGCATTCAGCGCTGACGGCGGTGTAGTTCTCGAGACCCGTGGCCCCGAGAAGGGGGCGCTCGTGCTCCAGCATCGCACCTCGCGTCACCAGCAGTACCCACGCTCAGCGCCAATCGCGGAGCGCGCGGGGGTGCGCAGCGGTTTCGACTAGGGTCGGTCCGGCGTGCCCGTGCCCGTGCTCGCGCGCTGTTCGGCCTGATCGGGCGGCGTGCTCGGCGGCTCGATGTTCACCAGCTTGGTGACGACGAATTGCGGGCGCTGCTTCACTTCTTCGAAAATTTTGCCCACATACTCGGCGATGAAGGCCAAGCTCATCAGGTTGATCGCGCCGAGAAACAGGCAGATCACGATCACGGTCGCGAAACCTTGCGGAATTTCCGGGTGCAAGATGCGGCCGATGATCTGAGCGAAGGCAGCCAGCACCGCGAGCAGAGAGACGAAGAGCGCGCCCAGCGCGATCATCTCCAGGGGCACGTATGAAAAGGAGAAGATGCCTTTCTTCGCCCAGCGCAGGTTGGCAAAGAAGTTGTTCGTGGAACGGCCAAACATGCGTTCGGGCCGAACGTACGGCACGCCGATCTGCTTGAAGCCGGCCCACGCGCGCAACCCGCGCACGAAGCGATCTCGCTCCGGCAAGCCGTTCAGCACGGTGATCACCTTGCGATCGATGAGCGAAAAATCTCCAGCATCCACGGGAACGCGGACATACGCCATCGTCTGGAACAAGCGATAAAAGCCCTTGTAGCCGAGCTCCAGCAAGCGCGGCATCTCGCGCCGCGTGCGCACGCCATACACGACGTCGTAGCCTTGCAGCCACTTCTCGTAAAAGCCTTCGATTAGCTCCGGTGGATCCTGAAGATCACCGTCGAGCAGGATGCACGCTTCCCCAGTGCAGAGCTTCATGCCGCTGGTGAACGCGCTCTGCGAGCCGAAATTGCGGCTGTGAGTGATGCCCTTGATTCTGGGCTCGGCGTCCGCCAACCGCTCGATCACGGTTTGCGTATCGTCCGGACTCCCGTCGTTGACGAAGATGATCTCGTAGTCGACGCCGATCTTCTCGAAGGTCTTTTGCAGCCGTTCGGCCATGAACGGGATGGCTTGCTCGTCCTTGTAGCAGGCTGCAATCGCCGTCAGCTTGCGCCTGGGTCGAGACGGCTCGTTCATGCGGCACGCAGACGGGCTTGGACCAGCGAAACGAGCGCATCCGGAGTGAGCTGGTCTTGTTTCATGTGGAATGCAGCGCTGCCATAACGCTGATCGGGCCGATAGCTGGCGCTCATCAGTGAAAAAACGCACAGCGCCGGCAGCGCGAGCTTGAGCGACTCGCCCATGCCCCCGGCAGCGTAGTGTTCTTCGACGAAGATCACGTTTTTGGTCTCGAATATGCTGGCCATGAGCTCGGCATCTTCGGTCAGCCGAAATGGAAAGCGGGCGATCCCGAACACGTCCACATTCTCGCGATCGAGACCATGACTGGCCAGCGCGCGCAAGGCGACCTGCACGCCATGCCCGGCGCCGATCACGGTCAAGCCCGGTTTGCTGCGATCAGCGCGTGTCGCGTACGAGCGCGTGAGCGTGATTGGATTTTCCGAAAGTGGCGCGCGCTCGGTATTGAAGGCAGATACCGCCAGTCGCAGGTACGACGGTCCCGTCAGCTCGCTGATCAACGCCACTGCGGCGGCCACGTGATCGTTCGCGCAGGGGAAAAACAGCTGCATGTTGGGCAGTGCCTTCAACACGGCCAAATCTTCGAGCGCGTGATGACTCGAGCCCATGATGCCATAGGTGTAGCCACCGCCGTTGCCGACGATGCGCACCGACAACCGGTGCAGGCAAACGTCATTTCGAATCTGTTCCAAGCAGCGGAGCGTCACGAACGGAGCAATCGAATACACCCAGGGCCGCATGCCGATCAGCGCCAGACCTGCGGCCAGGCCAATCATGTTCTGTTCCGCCACGCCGGCGTTGATGAAGCGCTTGCCATACTTGGCCGCGAACGCTTCCAGCGCGTTGAAGCCGAGATCCCCGGTGATGAACAGCGCGTCGGCGTCGCGCGTGAGCGTGGTCTCGACCGCTTTGACGAAGTCGACCCTCATGCCGACAGCTCTCGCTCGCACTGATCGAGTTCGGAGATCGCTCTTCGATACTGAGCCTCGCTCATCGGCCAGTAGTGCCAATCTATGGTATTTTCCATGAAACTGACGCCCTTGCCCTTCACCGTGCGCGCGATGATGCAGCGCGGACGCTGTGACGAGGGCGCAGAAAGAGCCGAGGCCAGCGCGGCGAAGTCATGGCCGTCACACTCCGTGACGTCGAAGCCGAAGGCGTCCCACTTCTTGGCGAACGGTTCGAGCCTGAGCACGTCCTCGGTGCGCCCGAAGGCTTGAATGCCGTTCGCGTCGATCAACACCGTGAGGTTTTCGAGCCGGTGGTGCCCTGCGAACAAGGCTGCCTCCCAAGTGGAGCCTTCATTGCACTCTCCGTCGGAAAGCAGACAGGCAACGCGGCTATCCGTCGCGCGCAAATGCAAATAGCCGTGGGCCATGCCTGCCGCGATCGGCAGACCGTGACCGAGCGAACCAGTCGCAACCGGAATCGCCGAAAGACCGAGCGGCGCCGGGTGAGCAGGCAAGAACGCATCGTCCTGGTAGTAGGCAGAGAGTTCGGCATCGGACAGCTTGCCGAAGTGGTGCAGCGTTGCGTAGAGCGCAGACGCGCTGTGCCCCTTGCTCAAGATGAACTGGTCACCGGGGCGCAACCACGCGCCGTACAAACTGGCCAAGATGTCGATAGCCGATAAGCCACTGCCGATGTGGCCCGAACGCGCCTCGAAGTGCATGCGCAGGAACTGCCGCCGAATGGCCAACGCCGCGCGCGCGACCGCCAGCGCATTCAGCGGCTCGCTCATCGCCGCTCCAGCACGGTGTTGGCTCGGCCTTCTTCGACCAAGCCCGGATTTTCGTCGATCCAGCGGGCGGTCGCGAGGAGGCCCTCGCGAAGCGAGGTGCGGCTGCGCCAGCCGATCACGTCTGCTGCTTTCGAGGGATCGGCGAACCAAGCCGGGTGATCCCAGCTGCGGTCAGGCATGCTGCCCCAGACCGGCTGGGCCTGAATATCGAACAGCTCGCGCACCAGCTGCACCAACTGCGCGAGCGTGGTTCCGACGCCGCTGCCCACGTTGAACACGCTACCCGGCTTCAGCTCAGGCGCGCGTGAAAGCACGGCTTCGAACGCGCGCACCGCGTCCGCGACGTACACGAAGTCACGAGAGATATTGGCGTTGACCAAAGGCGGCAGGAGCCCCTTTTGCGCGTGACCCAAGAGAGTCGGGATCAGACGACTGAAATCTTCGTACGGGCCATACAGCGAATACAAGCGCAGCACGAAGGCGGGTACGCCGTGCTTCTGGGCATACATGCGCACGAGCTGCGTGGCCGCGACTTTGGACACGGCGTAGTCGCTGTCTGGTTCCAGCGCGGCATCTTCAGGCGGGGCGCTACAATTGAAGCCATACTCGGAAGAGCTGCTCGCTTGTACGAACGCCTGAAAACCAGGGACGCTGCGCACGGCCTCCAACAAGTGACGGACGGCGAGCAGATTGACGTCGAAGATGTGCTGCGGCTCGACCTGCACCGAGTACGCGCCGTAGGCCGCGCAGTTGTAAATCGCCAGCGGCTGCACCCGCTCGATGAACGCGCCGACCGCCGCCTGCTGGCGCAAATCCAGGTGCTCGAGCTCGATGTTGGCCATGCCGCGCGTCCGCCAAGTGACCCCCGAAGGGCTATCGATACCGATGACACGCCCGCCACGCGCGGCGACCGCAAGCGCAAGGTTTGCCCCCACGAAGCCTGAGCACCCGGTAATGACCACCGGACGTGTGCGGATGCTCGACATGTCAACGACGCACGGTGCACGGTCTCATGTGACCGCGGAAGCTAGCTCGGGCGATCCGGACCGTCAACGCGTCCAACAACGCACGCAATCGGTCCGTAATATGACTTCTTCATTCGAGGGCCCTCAGCAGCTAGAGTCAGCGCACGAGCGTGGCGCGGTCGAAACGAGTCAACTTGGCGGAGCGTTCGGGCGACCGATGGCGCCCTCCGGCGCTCGAGCCCGGACGAACGGCGTTCGGACGTTTGTTCGCCGCCGTGCGGCGCTATTTCGACCTCCAAGCTGGGTCCATCTGGAGCGACGTGAGCGAGGAAGCGCGCGCTTGGAGCGGAAAGCTCGTAGACGTGGGCTGCGGCGCGCAGCCCTACCGTGCGCTCCTGCCTGCAGCTGTTCGGTACGTGGCGCTGGATCTCGCGAACGCCGAAGAAGCGTTCGGCTATGCCCCGTCAGACGTGACCCGCTTCGACGGAGGTCGTTGGCCCGCGGTCACCCAAGACGCGGACGTCATCTTGTGCACGGAGGTGCTGGAGCACGTGCTCGAACCGGCTCTCATGCTTCGCGAAGCCTTCGCTGCCCTCAAGCCCGGCGGGCGACTATTGCTCACCGTTCCTTTCGCGGCGCGTTGGCATTTCGTGCCTCACGACTATTTTCGCTACACGCCATCGGGGTTGAAGCACTTGCTCGAGGCCGCGGGCTTCCGCGACGTGATCGTGCACGCTCGCGGCGATGCGCTGACCGTTGCCTGCTACAAGGTGCAGGCGCTCTTGCTGCCGTTTTTGATGCCACAACGAACGAGCGCGGCCCGAACGTTTTGTCTGCGCTTCCTGGCAAGCCCCAGTATTCCGCTGTTCGTGGCGCTAGCCGTCATCGGCAATTGGTCCTTGCGAGGTGAAGGCGGCGACGACTGCCTCGGCTACACCGTCACCGCGACGCGTCCACCACGCGCGCACTCATCACTCGTGAGCCGTCCGTGAGCAGCACGCGCTTCCGCTTCGAACTCGTCGCGCGCGTCTGCCCAGGGTGCGGCGCCGATGATACTCAGCCGTTCGCCGATGCGAATGTCGATCCCGAGGCGCTCGATGCGTTCGCGTTCGCGGCGCGCAAGCTACCGGAGTACATGCATCACGCGCTCGTGGTTTGTCGAAAATGCGATCTCATGTTCGCGAACCCAGCGCCCGATCCCAGCTCGTTGGAGGCCGCCTATCGTGAAGCCGCTTTCGACGCTGCGTCCGAGTCACGCTATGCGGCCCGAACCTACGCTCGTTACCTGCCGCGCATCGCCGCCAATTTACCGTCTCGAAACGGCGCGCTCGACATCGGCACCGGCGACGGCGCGTTCCTGGAGCAACTGCAGCTGCACCGCTTTGCTGGCGTGATCGGCGTCGAGCCGTCCGCCGCTCCGGTCGCCGCGGCGACACCCGAGATCCGCCCCCTGATTCGCCACGCTCCCTTCCGTCGCGCAGACTTTGCAGGTGAGAGCTTGTCTTTGGTGACCTGTTTCCAAACCATCGAGCACGTCTACGACCCGCTCGCGCTGTGCCAGGATGCCTTCCACTTGCTGCGGCCCGGCGGCGCGCTGTTCGTCGTTTGTCACAACCGGCGTGCGCTCCTCGCTCGCGTGCTGGGCATGAGGTCGCCCATCTTCGATATCGAGCACCTGCAGTTGTTTTCACCGCGAAGCGTTCGAGCGTTGCTGAGCCGTGCCGGGTTTTCACGCATCGAGGTCACGAGCGTCGTCAATCGCTACCCGGTCAGCTATTGGGCCCGGCTTTCACCCATCCCCGGCCGACTCAAGCCGCGCGCGCTCGAATTGATTCGCTCGAGCGGCCTCGGTCGCTTCAGCTTGGCTGCCCCCGTGGGCAACCTGGCCGCAATTGCCTATAAATAGCCCGAATTTACGGCAGCTTTGGTTGCGGGAGCTTTTGAGCTGGCGTAGAACACCGCCGCACCATGCAGCCAAGTCCGAACGACGACGTCCGCCGCCAAAAAGAGGCTGAATTTCACGATCAATGGGCGGCTGATGTCGACCTCGAGCAAACGCTCGTCGACGAGACGTTCACGGCCACCACGGCGATCGAAAATCAGTTCGTGCTCGAGCAGTTCGGGGACGTGCGCGGGCTGCGAGTCCTCGACTACGGCTGTGGCGCGGCCGAGGGCGGCATCTTCCTCGCCAAGCGCGGCGCCAAGGTCGTCGCCATCGACGTTTCGCCGGGTATGCTCCAACTGGCGCAAAGGCTCGCTAAAAAACACGGCGTCGAGATCGAAACGCGCGTCGTCTCGGGTGAGGCAATCCCCGCTTCGACCAATGAGTTCGATCGCATTTACGGCAACGGCGTGCTGCACCATGTGCCACTCAAGACCACGATCCCCGAGCTTGCGCGAATCATGAAGCCGGGCGGACGCGGCTGCTTCATCGAGCCGCTGCCGTACAATCCGGTGATCAACGTGTATCGGAAGATCGCAGAGCAAGTGCGAACACCGGACGAACACCCGATCTCGTTCGGACAAATCGAACAGTTTAGGTCGTCCTTCGGCGACGTTTCGCACCGCGAGTTCTGGTTGACCACCCTCGCCGTGTTCTTGAAGTTCTTTGCCTGGGATCGCGTGAACCCCAACAAAGAGCGCTATTGGAAGAAGATCTACACGGACGCCGCGAAGCTCGCGCCCTTCTTCGACCCTTTGAAGAAGCTCGACGAGCAAATCTTGACGCGTGCCCCGCTGCTCGGCAGGCTGTGCTGGAACACCGTGATCTCCGTCTCGAACCCGCTGAACAAATAGTGGCAAACGAGCCGAGCAAACTGCGGGCCTACGCACCAAGAATCCTCGCTTCGCTGGCAATCGCGGGCGGCTTCGTCTGGCTCTTTCGCCGCGGCGGATTGCCCCTGATCCCGCCGGCAGAAACGCTGACCGCGCTGCAGCCCGCGACGGTCGCGGCCTTCGCTCTGTTCATTGCTTTCTCCACTTATCTGCGCGTGCACCGCTGGGTGCCGTTGCTACGCGCCGTCGCGCCGGACGTGTCCGAGCCGCGCGTGGTCGCGATCGGGTTGATCGGCATCGCGACCATCATGTTCGCTCCGCTGCGCATGGGTGAGGCCGCGCGCCCGTACCTGCTCGCCCGCGATGGCAAGGTCACGTTCTTTCAAGCACTGGGTGCAGCCGGCGCCGAGCGCGTCGTGGACGGCCTAGTGCTCACCTTGACTGCGGCGCTGGCGTTCACCTTGTCCACGCCCATCTCGCCCTTGCCCGATCATTTGGGGGACGTGGCGTTGCCGGTCTCGATCATTCCGCGGGCGATTTACGGAGCCGCGGTGGTGTTTACCTGCGGCGCTTGCGCGCTGACGGTATTTTACGTCGCCCGCGCTTTCGCGCACAAAGTCACCATGACTTTGCTCAGCCCCATCTCGGTCAAGCTGGCGACCTTCGTGACGGGCACTCTGGAGCGCCTGGCGGATGGCCTCAACGTGCTCGGCTCACCGGGCAATCGCCTGCGCTTTTTCGCCGAGACGCTGCTCTATTGGCTGTGTCAGTTCATCGCGCAGTGGCTGCTGATGCGCGCCTGCGGGATCGAAGGCACGATCGCTCAAGCCTGCGTCACCCTCGGTGTGCTCGGCCTGGGCGTGATCGTGCCAGCAGGGCCCGGTTTGTTCGGTGCGTTCCAAATCGGCACCTACTCGGGTCTGGCCCTCTTCTTTCCTCTGACGGTGCTGCGCACCTCGGGCGCCGCAATGGCGTTCGTCAGCTACGCCACGCAGCTGTTGGCCATGTTGCTGGCGCTCGGAATCGGCTTTTGGATGCTGGGCCGCAACAAGCAGCCCGTCCCCGTGGGCGCGGAACGAGCCTAGCGATGACTCAGCGGCGATCCGCGTAGTTCGTGTCGAGCCACTCGCGGTAGGCGCCGCTCTTCACCGCCGCGACCCACTCCGGGTGCTCGAGGTACCAACGCACGGTAGAGAGCAGCCCGCGCTCGATGTCGTGGCGCTGTGACCAGCCGAGCTCGGATTTCAGCTTGCTGCAATCGATGGCGTAGCGCGCGTCATGCCCGGGGCGATCAGCGACGAAGGTGATCTGCCGACGCAGTGCTTCGGCGTCGCGGCCGGTGACACTGGCCACGACGTCAATCAGCTTGTGCAGGAGCGCGAGGTTGGTCCACTCCGCTTCGCCACCGATGTTGTAGGTCTGGCCGCGTTGCCCGCGCTGAACGATCGTCCAAATGGCTTCGACATGATCGTCGACGTACAGCCAATCACGCACGTTGGCGCCGCTGCCGTACACCGGGAGCGGCTTGCCCTCGCACAGGTTGGTGATCATCAGCGGAATCAACTTTTCCGGGAACTGGTACGGGCCGTAGTTGTTGCTGCAATTGGAGAGCGTGGTGGAGAGCCCGTAGGTGCGTGCGTACGCTCGAACCAAGTGATCCGAAGCCGCCTTCGAAGCAGAGTAGGGGGAACTCGGATCGTAGGGCGTGGTCTCGTGAAACGAACCGGTCGGCCCCAGTGAGCCGTACACTTCATCGGTAGAGACGTGATGAAAGTGGATGTGCTTTTGACTGCGCACCACCTCCAGCAATTGATAGGTGCCGACGATGTTGGCCTGCACGAACGCGCCCGGACCGACGATGCTGCGGTCGACGTGGCTCTCGGCCGCAAAATGCACGATGGTATCGACCGCGTGCTCCTGGCAGGCGCGTGAGACGGCTTCGGCATCGGTGATGTCCGCGTGCACGAACGTATAACGCGGGCTCTTCGCCGCCTCCGACACGTTGTTCGGGTTGGCGGCGTACGTCAGCGCGTCGAGATTGACCAGCCGCCCGTCGAAGCTCGGCTCGGAAAGCATGTAGCGCACGAAGGCCGAGCCGATGAAGCCCGAACCGCCCGTCACGAGCATGCTCTTCGGTTGTCTGACCGAAGACATGAGCCTAAGTTTGCCCTTCTTCCAGCGCTCGGCGCATCGACTGCGCGTATTGGCTCTTCCCGCACTTGTCCACGAGGCGCGACAGTTGCGCGGCTCCGATGAAACCCATGCGGTAGGCGACCTCTTCGATGCAGGCGATCGACGTGCCCTGACGACGCTCGAGCGTGGCCACGAAGTGTCCAGCGTCCAGCAAGCTCTCTTGAGTTCCGGTATCGAGCCAGGCTTGGCCGCGACCGAGGATCTCGAGGCGAGCTCGCCCGGCCGCCACGTAGCTGTTGCCGACGTCGATGATCTCCAGCTCGCCGCGCGCCGACGGCTTGAGATTCTTGGCGATCTCGACCACCTGGTTGTCGAAGAAATACAGGCCGGTGATGGCCAAGCGGCTCTTCGGCTGCTTTGGCTTCTCTTCCATGCCCAGCAATTCGCCGTTTGGGCCTACCTCGGCGACACCATAGCGCTCGGGGTCGTCGACACGATAACCGAAGAGGGTCGCACCGTTCAGCTCGTTGCGCACGCGCTGAAGCTGCTGCACGAGACCGGCACCATAAAAGATATTGTCGCCCAAAATCAGGCACACCGGGTCGGAACCGATGAACTCACGGCCAATGATGAAGGCCTCGGGCAAGCCGTTCGGCGCCGCTTGCACGGCATAGCTGAAGCGCATGCCGAGCTCTTCACCGGTGCCCAGAAGGAGCTCGAAACGTGGCAAATCCTGTGGGGTGGAAATGATCAGCACGTCCCGGATGCCGGCCAACATCAGCACCGACAGCGGGTAGTAGATCATCGGCTTGTCGTAGACGGGCAAAAGTTGCTTGGAGACGACCCGCGTCAGCGGATCGAGTCTCGTTCCACTGCCACCCGCTAGAATGATGCCCTTCATACACTCCGCATCTTTCACGTGCGAGCACGCTAGCATCACCAAAATCGCTCCGCCATCCCGAAAGCGGTGCAGGGCCGCGCAGCTTCGGCTCCGAAGCCTCGCTTGCTTGCTGATCGCCGGAACCGTCCAGTGCTAGCCTCACGCACAAATGGCGCTCGATCGACAACTGGCAGAGCTACCCCCCGACGTTCAGGCCCGCCTCGCGCATCACCGCTTCAATCCAGAGCGTTTCAAGCAGCTCGCCGGAAGGCTCGGTAACGAAAGCGCGGAAGACAACTTCGTCAAAGGCAAGATCAGCGCTCCGAAAGCGGAGGATCTGCAGCAGCTTCCCGCTCCGGATAGCGCCGAGTACGCGCGCTTGACCGAGCTCGGTGAAGCGGCGCTGCGCGCCGGACAAGTAGCGCTCTTGGTGCTCGCTGGCGGCATGGCGACGCGCATGGGTGGCGTGATCAAAGCGTTGGTCGACGCCATCCCCGGTAAGAGCTTTCTCGATTTGCGCCGCTCGGAGATGCGCGCGATCGAACGTCGTTACGGAGTCGTGCCTCCTTTGTGGTTGATGACCAGCCACTCCACCGACGCCGGCATCCGCGCGGCGCTCGGGGACGACTTGGACGGGGAGAGCATCGCCACCTTCACTCAACACTTGTCGCTGCGCGTAACGCCCGCTGGCGCCGTGTTCTTCGACAAGACAGGACAACCGAGTGAACATGCGCCGGGTCACGGTGATCTGCCGGATGCCTTGCGTGAGAGCGGCTTGCTCGAAGCCTTCGTGAAGCGCGGTGGCAAGGTGATCATGATGACCAACATCGACAACATGGGCGGCACGCTCGACCCCGCGATCATCGGCTTTCACCTCGCGAGCGGCAAAGCGGTCACCGCCGAGGTGGTGGACAAGCTAGCGAGCGATCGCGGCGGCATCCCCGCCTACGTCGACGATACCCTGTGCATTCTGGAAGAGTTCCGCATCCCGCCCAGCTTCGACCCGAAGCTCGTGCGGGTGTTCGCGACCAACGTCTTTTACTTCGACGCCAAGGCGATCCTCGACCTCGACATGCAATGGACGTACTTCACCGTGAACAAGAAGGTCGACGATCAGCCGGTCGTGCAATTCGAACGCCTGGTCAACGAGGTGACGAGCCACTTGCCCACCGCCTATCTGCATTTGCCGCGCACGGGCGCG
>Ga0164308_10000207_pt1 | contig 31543 bp, 27 predicted proteins | sample Whisoiple_246_MG_FD_109983 | JGI IMG/M metagenome (GOLD analysis project Ga0164308, IMG submission 109983) | Soil microbial communities amended with fresh organic matter from upstate New York, USA - Whitman soil sample_246_MG | ecosystem: Environmental > Terrestrial > Soil > Unclassified >... | reverse complement strand
GATGATTGTCGTGCGCCAGTCCGTGCTGCTCCCACCGCGGAGCACGGACGCGGGCAAATGAGGCCGCGGTGTCGCCGGTGGCGGCAGAACGAACTGGAACAGGAAGGTCGTCCCTTCGATGTCCACCTTGCCGCGAGTGTCCTCGGTGAGCGGCAAGCGGTACCAGCCATCCGGGTCGCGCTGCGCCTGGCGCTTGATCTGGTCGAGCTCCGCAACGCCGGTGTGCAGAGCGATGCGCCCGCTCATGCCATCGCGAAACAAGAGCACGTACTCCGAGCCGCTACGCTGGAAGACCGGGTGGCCCTTGCCGAGGAGGCGGGAGGCCACGACGAAGGTGCTGTTCTCGCTCGGCCCGATGCTCACGCTCGAGCGATCCGTGATGACTCGCTCCTCGAGGACCTGCCCGCCGCGAACCACTCCAATGCGCAGCACACGTGGGCCGGTTGCGGCCACCGCGCGCATGACGGACGTCATCTGTCCGGGGCGCGACGCGGAGTGCTGGGTCTTCTGGACCATGCTGCCGAGCAGGCTACCGAAGGCCCGAGTTACTTTCCAGGCGCACCGTCACAGGCCGGCTCGCGGCTAGAATGGCTCGCGGCTAGAACGGTTCTCGGAAGAGCGCCTGGTCGATCTCGTCTGTGAAGGACGCCTTGAGATCGGTCAGCATCAGCCGGAGCTGCAGCATGTCGAGCTCGACCGGCGGGATCGGCTTGGGCGCTTTGGCCACGATCTCCAGGGCGACGGTTTCCCGGGCGCCAGTGGCCGGTTTCTCGCTCTCCACCGTGGCCGTCGGCGCACCGGAGCGCGTCGACTTGGCTTTCGCGGCCGCCTTCGGTTTCGCTGGCTCCTCTGCTCCGGCCGGCACGACGACTCCGGCCGGCGCGACGACTCCGAGGAGGAGCACCAGGCCGCAGGACAGCACGACGAGCCTCATGGTCCCTCCACGCTAGCACCATCCGCTGCCGCGTGGGGCTCGTTTTCGGCCTTCTTGGTCTTGGCGCGGGTGATGAGCTCATCGACGTCGTCCGGTCCTCCGCGGCCAGCGCGGACCTTGTACGTCTCGAAATGGCGAATCGCCTTGTCTGCCGCCTGGGCCGGAGAGAGGCCGGGGACCGTATCGCTGGCCAAGTAGAGCAGACCCAGATTGTAGTGCGGCTCCGCCAGCTTCGGTCGCGCAGTCACGACCCAATCCAGCTCGCGACGGGCGTCGGTAATGCGGCCGAGCAGGCGATAGGCGTCGCCGAGCGCCAGGCGTGCGGGCACGTTGCGCGGGTCGAAACGAACCGCAGCCTCCAGGTGCTGGAGCGCGCCCTCGGCGTTGCCTGCTTCCAGCATGTAGGTGGCCAGGTACAGGCGTGCGGGCACCAGATCGGGGCGCTCGGCGAGCGCCGCTTGGAAGTCGGCCATAGCCGGACCGCGTTTGCCACGCGCAGCCAGGATGGCGCCTCGTCGCTCGAGGGCCTCGGCGTTCTTGGCGTCGCGAGCCGGGTTGTCGGGGCCGAAGCCATCCAGAATCCCCTCGAAGGTGTAGAGCGCGAGGTCGACGTGCCGCGCCCGCTCCTGATTGATGGCGAGGGCCACCATGGCCGCCTTGTAGTTCGAGTCCAGTTTCAGCGCGTCCTGGGCTGCCTGGGTGGCCTGCTCGAAGCGACCGGCCATGCCGTAGGCCAGCGCCAACCCCGCCAGGGCGCCAGGCTTGTCGTCACTCTCGGGCCACGCCGCCATCAGCTCCGCCGCCGCCCGATCGGCGCCGCCCGCATTGGCTTTCATGAGCGCGAGCGCTACCCGGGCCGGAGTAAAACTCGGGGCCACCGACAGCGCACGCCGATACGCCGCCTCCGCCTCCTTCTTGGCCCACAAGCGTTCGTGAATCGTACCGAGCGCATACAAGGCGTGCGGCGACTTTGGATCCGCGCTCGTAGCCTTCTCGAACTGCGTCCGGGCCCCGTTCAGATCGCCCGCCCGAAACGCCGCAAGTCCTGCCGCAAAGGCCGACGCAGCGCGGCTACTCGGCTTGGTGGCCGTGCTGGCGCCCGGGAGCGGCAGCGGCACGGCCGGTGCCGGGGCCAAATACACGCCTGGCCGCATCCGCAGGAACAGACCCGACGAGTAGCTGAGCTCCGCATTGCCCGGCGGCGGGCGCGACGCCGCGGGTTCGGCCGGAGCTCCCGTCGCCGGCGTCTCGCTCGGCGGCGCCATGTAGAGCGCCATCTTCGCGTCGCCGACCACCTCGGTCATGAACGCCAAACGCCGAATCGCCCGTGTGAGCGCCGGGTCGGACAGATTGTACCTGCGCGCCAACGCCACCGCGGTCGAGTACCGCTCGACCAGGTAACGGTCCGAACGCTCCAGCTGAACATCACGGTTCTTGCGCCAGAGGTTGCGGATCTCCGTGCGAAAAGCGTCGGCCTGGTCGATGAGCTCGTCGTTCTCGCTCTGTTCGGCCTTGCGCAGCAGACTCTCCTGAGCCGCCGTGAACATCTTCAGCTCCGGCGGACGCGTGTTGTAGAGCCCGGTGCGTAGGGAATCGTAGACGGAGCCCTGCCGCGCGATGGCGATCGTCGCCCATTTCTGGGACCCGTAGCTATCCACGACTCCCTGCAGCCGCTTCTCCCACTGCGCCGCCTTCTGCGCATCCGCCTTGTACGCCTTGACCACCTCTCCGACGACGCCCCTGTAGCGGTGGTGGCCCGTCTCGTAGTCGAACTCGCGGCGCAGCGCTTGATCGATCAACGTGTACTCGGCCTCGGCGGCCATGCTGGCCTCGATCGTGCCCAGGGCAGAGTTCTTGCCGCCCTCACCCTTTGGTGCCGAGCTGGCGTAGCGTTCGAATGCCGAGATCGTGTTTTCCCACCACGTCTTCTCGTTGTTCGACCCGGCGACTCGCCGGGTTGCCGCGGCGTGGTAGGCCGCTTGAACGACGAAGCGATTGGCCGGAGCCCAACTCTTGTTGCGATCGTAGTAGCCATCCATGATGGCCATCACCTTCTCGCGCGCGGTGCGATTGGCGCCTTTGTCCGGTGCCGACGGATCCCACGCCCCGAGCGCCCGACTCGTGAGCAAGAAGTCGGCTTCCGCACGCTCCTCGTCCTCGGCGCCGAGGGTTGCGTAACGCTTGTAGGCACGGCCGACGCCGATCTCGTCGTCCAAATTCACGAACAAAGTCAGGGCCTGCTTGGCCGCTGCCTTGCGAACATCCTTGGCGAACAAATCCGAGTTGGCGATCTGATCGAACTTCTTGGCGGCCTTCGCGTAGTCGAAAAAAAGCACGTAGGACGCAGCCAGCGCTTGCTCCGCTTTCTGCAGATAGGCGACTCGCTCCTCGTATTTCTTCTTGTTACTGGTGGACAGCCCGGCCAGCGTCTTCCGGTCGCCATACTTCTGGATGAAAAGCTCGTACATCGCGATGGCGCGGTCGTAGTCGCCGACCTGCTTGTACGCGTAGGCCCCGTTCATCGCTGCTTCGGGCGCCTCATCGCGTTCGGGCGCCTGCTCGAGCGCGACCTTGTACGCAGCTGCCGCCGCCCGCCAAGCCGCCGTGCGCTCGGGAGTCTTGTCCACGGCTTCGGCGTGTTCGAGCAGCTGCTTGGCCTCCGCGTACGCGGCCCGCTGCTTGACCGGTTTGCGCAGCGCCTCCTCGGCAAGGCGCGTCTCCGTGTCGACAGCGCAACTCTTGCCATCCACCAAAAGCCGGCTTTCGCGCCCGTTTTCCTCGAGATTGCTGATGTCGACCAGACGTCGCCACGCCTTGAAACCGGCGAGCGAGCGGCCGCACTCCGCGCGATAGACCTGGTAGTAGCGGCGCCGGGCCTCGGCCAGCTGACCGTGCGCGAAGAAATGCCCCGCCGCCGACAGTGCGTAGTCGAGCCCGATCTTCGTCGGATCACTATCGAGTGGCACGCGCGCGTTGTATTCGTCACGCGCGCACACCGCAGACTCGATCGCGCCGGGTAGCCCGACTTTCTCGACCACCTCCTTGTTCGTGCCCGACGCCAACGGCACCGACTTGAACGTGACCTTGTCCCGTTCCAAGAGCCCCTGCTGCCCTTCGCTCGTCTGGTAGGCCTGGTACTGGGCCGCCAGCTCCAAATCGGCCAGGCCCACCACGTACGACGCAGCCTCGACCCGGTGCTCCTCGCCTTCGTTGGAGTCGCGCACGTCGACTGCAGCTGCCCGCGCCAAGGTCACCTCCTCCGTTGTGGGCACGCGACCAAGCTCGACGTCGAGCTCGATCGTCGAATACCTGGAAAATGCGAGCCAGAAACGGCTGTCGTAGGCGGACGGAGCGTTCGGGTCCTGGGCGATGAATCCCCGCCAGCCCTCGGCGGCCAGAGCGTAGGCCTCCCGCGCTCGACGCAGCATCTCCGTCTTCTCTCGGGCATCGGACCGCTCCTTGGCCAGGCCTTCGAAGGCGCGACCAGCATTGGTGTGATCCACCGCCGCCTGATTGAGCCCGACCTTGGCCAGCTCTTCGGCACGCACGAGTGCTTCCAAGTTGGCCTGATTGGCGACGGTCCAATCGCTCTCCCCCACGTAGCGCGCCAGCGAGGTGCGCGCCGCCAGCGCAAGCCGCACCTCCTCCTCGTAAGCCGCCGAGCCCGGCTTGGCGAGGCTCCCCAGCTCGTCGTGCAAGGCGGCAACGCGATCCACGATGACCGGGGCATCTGGGTGCAGCGGAAAGCGTGTGGTGGTGAGATTCAGCGTCGCGATGGCGTTGCGCGCCAAGCCGAGCTCCTCGAACTGATCGGCCAGCGCCTGATACACGTCGAACGACCAGGGTTCGTCCTGCGGAATGATGCTCGGATCCTGGACGCGCTTGATGGCCACCATGAGCTCCTGCTCGGCCCGGGCCGGGTTCCGCTCGACGTCCACCGCCTCGCGCCGAGGAATGTACGGGTCCTGCGGACGAGCGCCGTCGAAATCCACGTAAGTGAGGGACGACGCGATCGTCTTGTGGATTTCCTTGAGCAAGAACTCACCGATGTCTGCCGCTTGGTCGGGGGCCTTTTCCCGGAGCTTCAGGTATTCGACGAAAGTCTGCACCGCGGCCCGGTAGCGCTGCTGGCGAAAGTGCGCCCAACCTTTGCGCTGCAGGATGAGTCCCAGGAGCTTCGGCTGGCGGAACACCAGGCCATTCTGATAGGCGCTGACCGCACGATTCATGCGGTATGGGCCGCCTGTGCGGTCCTCTTCGTACAAATGGTGGTTGCCGAGCAGCCACCAGACCTCGGCCAGGTACCTCGGTTCGGTGCCCGGTACGACCTGTTCGGGCAGTGGCGTGCAGCCCGAGTACGGATCGCGAAACGTGAGCTCCTCGTCGGCCACTCCGAGCGCCTTCGGATCGAAACGAGAGCCGAGCTGATCGAGAGGTACGGGGTTGTGATCCGCCCAATCTTGCCAGAACGCTTGATCGTGGTCCTGGGGCTGTGGCTGCACTTTGATGCCATCGGACGACCCTTCGAGCGGCAGGATCTCGTAACGATTGGCGCACACGAGTCCACGAAATGCCTGCTCGGACTCGGCAAAGCGACCGAGCTCGCGGAAGGCATGGCCCAGGTAATACAGGGCCGAGGTGGCCTGCTCGTAGCTCGGATACTCGACCGCTACGTCGCGATAGAGCCGCAGAGCCTTGCTCATCCAGGTCGCTAGCTCCTTCTCGCCGGAAGCCTTGGCTCGCTGATCGTACAGCGCCGCCAGGCGAAACATCGCATCCGGTGTTGCTCGCGGATCGGCCCGTTCGCCCTGATAGCGGGCGACGAATGCTTCGAGGCGCACGATGGCCTCGTCCTCCGCCGCCCGAAGACCTCGAGACTCGTGGTGAATCTCCGTTTCGATTGCGGTCAAGAAACGGCGCTCTCGGTCCTTGAAATGGTGGAAGACGATGGCACCGAGCTTGCCTTGGAACTCCAGGGCGTCCTTGCGGTAGTCCGCGGCTTCCTTCTCGAGCAGCTCGAGCGCCCGCAGCTGAACTGGTGTCGGTGCTGGCAGGCGCTTTGCCTTCTTGGACTGGTGCAAGGTGCCATCTGCGCTGCACTCCATCTTGTAGGCAGGCTTGTCGGGCATGGGCAGCACCGCCAGCTCCCCAGCGCGAGCCGAGAAAGACGACCACAGCACGAGGGCCACGAGGGCGCACGACAGTCCGACTCTCAAGGCGCTACCTCGCTCTTACCCATGACCTCCGCGAGCTCGTCACTGATCAGCTTGGTCTCGCGTGCCCGCTGCCTCTTCAGACGCTCCACGCGGCGACGCCGTTCCTCCCGCACCTCGAACGACTTCTGGGCCATGCCGAGCTCGGCGTGGCGCACGACCTTGGTGAGGCGATCTCGAACGGCCACGAAGCTGCGCTTGGCGGCGGTGCCCAGTGCGTCGGCGTGCGCGCGCACGAGCTCGTCCAGAGCCGCCCTGCTCGCCGACAGTCCCGAGAGCTCGGCCGCGACCCGACTGGCGAGCTCCGCGCTGCTGGCCGCTAGCTCACGATCGAACTCTTGTCGGCGGGTGGCCTGCGCCGTGTCGAGCTCGTTCATCCGCGCGACGACCTTGCTGCAGTCGGCCACGTACCTGCGCGCCTTCGAGCTCCGATCGGCACCCGCGGCCACCAGACGAAACTCCTGACGCACCAACTTGCCGAATCGAGTGCCGAGCTCACGCTCCTCGGCCGTCCACCCGCCGCCGAGACCAGTCCGCAGGCGCCCGATCTCGAGTTTCAGCCGCAAATCCTCAGTCGTTTTGCGAAACCGCACGAGGTCCTGCTCACCGCGCGCGAGATCCTCCCGGTGCCGCCGCTTGGCTTCCTCACTGATCGAGATTCGCCCAGCGTCCGCGTCCGTCAGCACCCGCCGCAGGCCGTTGCAGAGCGCTTGGGTTTGGTCTGCCTCGACCTCCAAGCGCTTGAGCGCCTGGCCGAGACCAATCCAACCGAGCTGGTCCCTGGCAACTCGCGCCACGAGCTCTCCGCGTGCGGTGGCCAGGCCAGCGACCCGCTCCATCAGCTGACGTCGTGCGGCGCGTACGGACGGCAGCTCGCCGCTTGCTCCGCCACTGACTCGATCGAGCCCACGCGCCAGGGCCAGATGTGCCCGCGCCAGCTGGTTTTCCTGGACCACGAGTGTCTCCAGCCGCGATCCCAGCTCGGGGAAAAGCTTCGCCCGCGTCGGACCGCTGACCGTGGCGCTGAGCAAGGTGGCGAGGCGACGCCCGTCACCGTGGAGCTTGCGCGAGCGCATCACCTCGTCGATCGCGGCAAACAGCCGATTTTCGTGGGCCTCCTCGCGCACGAGGTCCAAAAGCGCCTTGGGCAATTCCTGGCCGGCGCCGAGCTCACTCCTGAGCAGGCGAGAGAGGTAGTCAGCCCCGAGGGTGTGCTTCGCCAAGAAATCGTCGAGGTCGCGCCGCAAAGGTTCGTACTTCTGATGAGTCGCCGAGTAGAGCCGTTCGGCGTCCTCGAAGTGTCCCGAGCGCAGCAGCATGTCGGCCCGGAGCAGAGCTGCGTCCGCGCCGTCGATCAGTCCTGGATCGAGTACCGACAGTGCGGCCAGAGTCTGTTCGGCGCGCGTGAAATCGCCTTGCTTCACGTACGCCCAGGCGAGCTCGAACAGCGCTTCGGAAAAGAACGGGGAATCGCGCTCGATCCGGGTGAAGCTGGCCACGGCTTCGTCCAGCGATCCGCTCTCGTAGTGCAGGCGAGCCACGGCCAGTCGAGACAAATCACTGATTTGACGGGATGCCGTCGGTTCCTCCGGCGCCGGCGTTTGCACGGCGCGCTCGAACTCCGCGATGGCTTCCTGGAGGCCGTTTTTTCGACCTCCCGCCTCCTTGGCAAGTGCCGCACCTTTCAGGTAGAGGGAGCGCTTGTAAGTAATGCCGCTGGCGGTGATGGAGCTCGAAAGCTCCTTTGCTTCGCGGTACCGCCCAAGAGCGAAGGCCAGCTTGGCGCGCGCATAAGAAAGCTCGTCTGTGCGTTCGATGCCGAGCAGCCGGTCGAGCAGGTCCCGGAGCTCGGGCAACAAGGCCGGATTTTCGGTGGCGAATGCGGCGTCGACCAAGCGCGCGACGCCGCGGGCGGCATAGGCGCCGTAGCCCGGCTCGCTGGAATGGTTGGCAAGGGCCAGCAAGTGGCGGTACGCCGAGTACGGCTGCCCCGCCTCCAGGTAGGCGCTGCCGAGGAGAAATTCGATCTCCGGCAGGTGGCCCGCGGACGGGGTGGCAGTCGTCTCGAGCTCGAGCGCTTGATGTAGGGCGCTCAAAGCGTCACCGTAGCGCCCGGCCGCCAGCTCGGCCTTGCCGCGAGCAAGCAGGGAACCTGCGTCCGGAGCACTCGCCGCGCTAGGCCCCGGACTTTTCTGCATGGACCGCTCGATCTCCGTGACGAGCCGCTCCGCTTCGGTGACGGGATCGACTCGCGCGGCGGACGTGCGCGGCGAGAGGGTCAGGGCGACGAATGCCGCGAGTAAGAAGGCCGATCGCGCTGTCGACCAAGGCATCCCCATGCCTCACTCCTTCCCGCCGGACGCTGCTGCAGCTTTGCCCTTCTTGCGCGAACGCGCCGGGGCTGAAGCCTTCTGGTCCGAGGCCTTGTGCAAGACGTCGTGAAACCGCACGTCGGGCCGCTTTTCCGCAGGCGTGGTTGGCCCGCCACTTTCCCACGCTACCGCGATGACCTCGATGTCCTGGCCCTGCGTCAGGGAAAAGGAGTGGTCGTGACGCACGTTCGCCTCGATGCCACGCAGATACGAGAACACGCCGAACCCGTGACCCCGCAATTTGATCAGCACCTGCAGCGTGTGGTCGCCGGCAGGCACCGCTCCGCTAAAAATCGGCGTGCTCTTCTGGGCAGAGAGCGCGCCGCTTTCGTCCGACTTCTTGTACTGAACGGCCCCGTCGAACACGACCGTGATCTCGATGATGTGCCAGGCGGCACTGAGCTCGTTTTCGAAGCGGATGTTGACGCGTCCGCCACCCTGACCGCCGGCGAGAATCGTGTCCGATAGGAGCGAAAGCCGGGCATGGCTCTGACGAATCTGCTCCTTGAGCTCTTCGACGCGCTGCTCGAGCTCACGCAGCCGAATCTGGAATTCTGCCCCGTCGACGGATGCCCCGGGCCCAGCTGCAGGAGCGGATTTGGGGCCCGTTCCAGTCGTCCGCCCAGGTGCGGGGGTGCCGGAGCTCGATCCCTCCGCAGGCGGGCCCGCCTTGTCCTTCGCGTCCGGGCTGCCCTTGGGCGGTGGGGCCGGGGCACCCGGTCGGGCGCCCGCCGTCGGCGCCGCCTGGGCCCAGACCGGCAGGGCAAAAAGCAGCGCGCACGCCAAAATGGCCAATGCCCACGGGACCTTCGTCAACACCTTCGGTCCACCGGCACGACGTCGAGAGCGGCCGTCCACAGAGCCTGGAGCGTCCCGCGGTCCACCCGGCCGCGCAAGGGACGCGCGCTCCCGGGCGTTTACCCGGACCACGGGAGCCGAGTGAGGTCCGAGGCCCAAGGCGGAGGCGCGCCCGAGAATCGTGAGACTTCTCCGATACTTGTAGGCGGCGCCCGTGGTGTGTTGCCCTTGCACGGAGGTCCGCCCGGGGGCTAGGTTTCGGAATGTGAGCCAAGGGAGAGGTCACGGGGGATCTCGCCGAGATCGTTTCGCTACGCGAAACGTACAAGCGGGAAGTGCGGCCCGGCGCCGCCACCCAGTGCCGCTGATCAGGGGTCCACGCTCATGACCGGCGGCCATACGGAGACTGCCGACGAGATGCTCATGGTGCGCTACCGCCGCGGCGACCGCGCTGCCTTTGCGGAGATCGTTCGCCGCTACCAGACACCTCTCTACACGTTCAGCCTGCGCTTCGTCCGCGACCGCGACCGGGCGCGTGACATCACTCAAGAGGCCTTCTTGCGCGTGGTGCACCGAGCCGAGGAATTCAAGCACGAGTCGCGCTTTTCGACCTGGGTCTTTGCCATCACCCGAAACCTCTGCATCGACGAAATTCGCAAGGGCCGTCATCGTGCACATGCATCCCTCGATAGCGCGAGCGGCGATAGCGCCCCGCTCGTCGACAGAATCGGCAGCAGCGACGCCGGACCGGAAAGGGGCGCCATCGGTGGGGAACTGCAGGATGGCATCACCAAGGCGATTCTCGGCCTACCGGACGACCAGCGCGAGGTCTTCCTCTTGCGCCAGCTCGGTGGCGTACCGTTCGCAGACATCGCGAAGATCACCAGCACCCCGGAAAACACCGTCAAAAGCCGGATGCGGTACGCGCTGGAGCACCTGCAGAAAGAGTTGGCCGAATTCGAGGAGTACGCGCGCGCGCTCAGGTAAATCATGGACTGCGAACGCTTCGACAAGGTGACACTCGATCTGCTCTACGCGGAGCTGGACGAGTTGTCGGCAGCAGCTGCTCGCCGCCACCTGCACCATTGCACCCGCTGTCAGGGCATCTGGAACAAGCTGCGCGCAACCAAAGACATCACGGTAGTTCCGCTCGCGGAACCCCCCGGCGATCTGTTCGAGAGCATCTTGGAGGCCGAGCGCCGTGCGGAGAGTGCTTTGCCTCTGCCGCAACGCTTCAGCCGACTCATCAGCATCGTCGCTGGCTATGCGATGCGTCCTCAGCTCGCGATGGCCGCGCTCTTGCTGTTGATGATCGGCTCTAGCTTGCTCTTCGTCAGGCAGGATCCGGCGGGCCGCGACCAAGTGAGCGTGACTGAGCTCGGCGCGCCGCGAGCTGCCCCGCTCGAAGGGGCGAGGCGCGCGGCGCCCGTGGTGGTCGAGGGAGATGCCGCGCCGGCTGCAGCTGCCGCGCCCGTAGCCGCTGCAGCCGCAGCCGCCGAACCTCCCGACGCCCAAACGCTGCCGACCGCCCCACCCGCGAGCTATGCCGACGCGATGACCGCGTACAGCGAGGGTCGCTACGCGGAGGCGGAACGCTTGTTCGGCGAAGTCGCCGCGCAAGGCGGTGAGAAAGCGGCGTCGGCGGCCGTTCACGAGGGACATGCAGCGCGCAACGGCTCCGGATGCCAGAGGGCAGCACGCCTCTACGACTCGGTGGCCGAGCGCTACGCGGGTACGCCGCTCGGGGAGGAGGCGTCTTGGCATGCGGCGTCGTGCTACCAGGCCTTGGGCGAGCTCAGTCGGGCGCGGGCTCACTACTTGGCGCTCAAGGACAGCCCGGCGTTCGGACAGCGGGCAACGGCCGCCCTGACCGGGGTCGAGGAGTCCCTCGCCAATTCGGGCCTGAAGGCCCAAGCTGAAGCGGCCACTGCGGCAGCCGAGGCGCCCGCGGATGCTGCGGTCGCCGGAGCCCGCGCTGCGTCGGCCAGCGCCAAAACGAGCGCAGGATCAGGCCCAGCCCCAGTAGCCCCGAGCGCTCCGGCGGCTGCACCTCCGGCGGGTGGAAAGTCGACCCCGACCAAGGCCGGTTCGAACTAGTTCGAGTAGTCGTTCACGTAGGCGATGGTGTGGACGATTTCCACGATGCGCTCACGCATATCGAGCCCGAGATCGATGAACTGAACGCCCATGCCCGGATTCGGGCAGTGGCCAAAGGGCTTGGGCCGGTTCACCCACTGCACCCGACCCGGCAAGATCAGCGGCTCCTCCTTGGGATCCGGCTGGAAGCGCAGGGACAGCTGCGTCCCCACCTCGAAGGGCGAAGCGCACGCGACGAAGATGCCCATCTCCGAAATGTTGGTGATGGCGGCGTAGAGGAAGGTGTCCGATGTGGCGCAATCCACCGCCCATTCGACCTCGTAGCGACTGTTGATGCGCCGTTCGGGGGCGGGATCGCTCGGCCTTTGGTCTCGGCTCACTCTGGCTGGATAGCCCAGCAGGGCACGCTGGCCAAGCCCCGAGTTTGCTCCACGCCAGCGGACGGGGCATGAAGGGGACCGCCCGCCTCCCAGAATCTCACATGCGCTCCGGAACCATTGCACTGATCGGCAGGACGAACGTCGGCAAGTCGACCTTGATGAACGCTGCGCTCGGCGAATCTCTCGCCATCACCTCGCCCTTGCCGCAGACCACACGCGACACCGTGCTGGGCGTGGCCCACCAAGACGGCGCCACGTTGGCATTGATCGACACGCCGGGCATCCATCAGCCAAAGACGGAGCTCGGGCGCCGGATGAACGACGCGGCCAAGGACACTCTCCGGCAGGCGGATCTGGTCTTGTTCGTGACCGACGTGTTCGAAAAGCCGCCCGCGCTGCCAGGACCTTCGCTACCAGGGACCGAGACGCTGCGCGGGAGGAACCCCTGGCTCCGCCGTGGCGACGAAGACCTCATCCGCTTCGTGCAAAGCGAGGTGAAAGTGAAGGTAGTCTTGGCCATCAACAAGGTCGACCGGCACCGGGACAAGTCACTCCTCCTGCCCATGCTGGCGGCTTACGCAGAGACGGGGCTCTTCTCCGAAGTGGTCCCGATCAGCGCCAAGACGGGTTCGGGGTTGCCCGAGCTCGTGAAGTGCCTGACCGAGCAGCTCCCGGAAGCCCCAGCTGCCTACGACAAGGACGCGCTCACCAACCGACCGACCTTGTTTTTCGTCCGGGAGTACGTACGCGAGGCCATCCTCAATCAGCTGTCTCGGGAGGTTCCCCACGCGGTGGCCGTCTCGATCGATCGCGCCGATGAGTCCGAGCGCATGCTCAGAGTCGCAGCCACGATCCACGTCGAGAAGCTCGGACAGCGCAAAATCATCGTGGGCAAGGGCGGTGCCCGAATCAAAGCCATCGGCACCGCCGCGCGCTTGCGCATCGAGGAGCTTGCCCAGAAGAAGGTCTTCCTGGAGCTCTTCGTGCGGGTGACCGAGGAATGGAAGAACACGCCGCGCATGCTCGCCGAGCTCGGCTACGATCGGAGCGGCGGCATGAGCGGGTTCGGTACCGGCCTGGTCGAGGCGAGTCAAAGCCCGGCCACAGCCGACGCCCGCACCACGGACGGCAGCGAAGACGAGGGCCAGTCGTGACGCCCATCGTCGCCATCGTCGGTCGCCCCAACGTGGGCAAGAGCACCCTGTTCAACCGCCTGGTGGGTAGTCCGTTGGCCATCGTGCACGACGCCCCTGGCGTGACGCGTGACCGTCACTACGCGGATGCGAAAATCGGCGGTCGCAACGTGACCGTCGTCGACACCGGCGGTTTCGATCCGGAGTCGGACGACCCGATGGGCCAGGGCATCCGCCGCCACGTGCAGGCGGCCATCGGCGAGGCGGACGTCGTGGTGTGCGTACTCGACGGCACCCAACCGCCGCTGCAAGCGGACCGCGACGCCGTAGCGCTCTTGCGGCGCTCCGAAAGGCACGTGATCTTCGTCGCCAACAAGGTCGACGGGCGGGAGCAGGAGCTCAGCCTGTCCGACCACTATGCGCTCGGTGTGCCGGAGCTACTCGGCGTCTCCGCGGTGCATGGTCGCCACTTCGGTGAGCTGGAAAAGGCCATCTTCGATTGCCTACCTGCCGACACCACGGACGAAGGAGCCGCCTCGTCCGATGAACTGCTCAGCATCGCGCTCATCGGCCGCCCCAACGCCGGCAAGTCGTCGCTCTTCAATCGGCTGGCGCAAGACGAGCGCTCGCTCGTCGACAGCCGCCCGGGCACCACGCGTGACCCGATCGACTGCGTAGTCGACTTCAAGGGGGACCGTTTTCGCCTGGTCGACACTGCGGGTGTGAGGCGGCGGACGCGCGTCGAGCGCGGAGTCGAGGCGGAGAGCGTGATCCGCTCCATCCGTGCCATCGCTCGCGCCAAGGTGATCATCCTGCTCTGCGACGTGACTGAAGGCATCTCCGACCAGGATTCTCGCCTGCTCGGCCTGGCCAGTGAACGCGGTCGCGCAGCCATCGTGGGCCTGAACAAGGCCGACTTGCTCTCCCCCCGCGACCTCGAAGAAAAGAAGTCGAAGGCGAGGGACACGCTCCACTTCGCCAAGGACACCCCCATCTTCGCGCTGAGCGCGCAAAGTGGGCACGGCGTCACGCAACTCATGCGCGCGGTCAAGGAGGCCGGCGAGCGCATGAACAAGCGCGTGCCGACGGGAGAACTGAATCGGTTCTTCGAACGCCTGCTCGCCACTCAGCCGCCGCCGACGCGCGCCGGCCGAGCCCCACGCCTCTATTACATCACGCAGTCGGGCACGAGCCCGCCCACGTTCGTGGTCTTCTGTAGCTCGCCCGACCACGTCGCGGAGAGCTATCGCCGCTTCGTCAGAAACCAGATCGTCGCCGAGTTCGACTACGAAGCCGTCCCGATCCGTCTGTTCTTCCGCGGTCGCGAGGCAAAAGAGTAGCGAACCTCGCGCGGCTGACCCAGCTTCACGCCGCCGACTCGGCTCCGGTCAGGATGTGCTCGCCGATCGACAGCAGGCGGTCCGGTCGGTGAATGTCCCCATCGCCGGCGGTCAAGAGGACACGTGGGATCCTCTGTTCGACTGGAAAGAGTCGGGCGAGCCGAGCCTCCTCCTCCCGCCGCCGCTCGCGATACTCGCCAGCTGCAACGAGCGCCGAGTGCGCACTGCTCGCGCTGACACCCAGATCTCGCCAGGCGGGGCTCGCACGCAGCTGTTCCTCGGACGGCAACTCGCCCACGGCCGGCGCCAACCGATTGACCACGCAAAGGTCGATCGGCAAATCCCTGGTCGCCATCGCACGGCCCAGATCGAGGGCATCGCGAATGGCCGGCCACGCCGGCGAGGTGACCAGCACGTAGCCGAACTCGCTGCTCCGCAGGCGCGCTGACACCTGTCGGGCCCGGTTCTCGAATCCCCCGAACAGGCCGTTCATGCTGGCCAAGAGCCGGGCCAGGTCGCCGAGCAGGTGGCTACCGATGATGCGATCGAAGGCCCCCAAGACCTGGCGCACGCCGAGCGCCAAAAGGCCGAGACCGAAACCGCCGCCCTCCATCGCCCGCACGAGCGCTCGAGTGGCCGGACTGTCGAGCACCTCGATCATCTTCTCGGGCGCATCGAAGAAATCGAGTGCACGCGAGCTCGGGGGCGTGTCCAAAACAATCAGATCGAAGCGCCCCGAGGTTTGGGCCTCGAGCACGCGTTCCATGGCCATGTAGGCCCTGGTGCCTGCCAGGTGTCCGGACAGGTAAGCGTAGATGGGGTTGTCCAAAATGGCGCGGGCGGCCTCTGGCGTGGCGTGTCGCAACACCAACTCGTCGAAGGTGCGCTTCGCGTCGAGCATCATCACCGTCAGCGGCGCCGCCAGCCGCACACCGTGTCGCTCGAGCCAGGCCGCGGGGACCTCCTGCTCCTGGGCGGGGAAGTCGCGCAGGCCGAGCGCGCTGGCGAGGCGATGTGCCGGATCGATCGTCAGGCAGAGCGTGCGCAATCCGCGCTGCGCGGCTGCGAGCGCGAGCGCCGCACTCATCGTCGTCTTTCCAACTCCACCGCAACCGACGCAGACGATGACCCGATGGCCGTCGAGCAGGGTGGGCTGACGAAGCGCGGGTTCGCCGGGCAAGAGCATTTCGGAGTAGCATACGGAGATGGCGGCGTTCGTCGACCTGCATTGTCACTGGGTGGCTGGCATCGACGATGGCGCGCGCGACAGCAAGGAGTCGATTGCCATGCTGAGCGGGCTGCACGCGCTCGGCTTCGAACACGTGGTGGCGACTCCTCACATGCGCCCCGGGCTGTTCGACAACGACCAGAGCGCGCTCTTCCAGGCGTACGAGCGCATGTTGCCGGAGCTCGACGGCACGCAGTCCCTGCCGCTGGTGTCCCTGGCGAGCGAGCACTTCTTCGATAGCGTCGTCGTAGCGAGGATCCGCGACGGTCACGCCCTGCCCTACCTGCCCGCGCGCGACGCCCAGGGGCCGCGGAGCTCGGGTCCCATCTTGGTGGAGTTCTCGGACCTCGCACCCGCCGCGCCCATTCTGCGCCAGCTGTTCCGCCTGCAGGCCGATGGTTACACGCCGGTCATCGCCCACCCCGAGCGCTATCGCGCGGCCTGGGCCCGGCCCGAGCTGGTGGTCGAGTGGGTCGAGGCGGGTTGCCTAGCCTTGCTCGACGTCTGCGCGCTCATTGGCAAATACGGCGAGCGGCCGAAGCAGACGGCCCTACGCCTCTTGGAGCTCGAGGCCTACGACGCCGCCTGCAGCGACGCGCATCGGCCCAGCGACATTCCCTTGGTGGCCGAAGCACTGCGAGCTCTCGAGCGGCACGCCGGTCAGGAAGAGGTCGACCTCCTCCTCGGCTCCGGACCGCGGGCCATCCTGCACGGGCGCAAGCTGGCCCGCTAGCCTGCCGCCCGGAACTTGGCCGCCCCCGAAACCGCCGGCTAGTCTGAACGCCATGAGGCGAGCCGGTTCCCTCCGAGCCAGCACGGTCGTCGGTTTGTTCCTTCTCGGCTGGGCCACGCTGTCGTGGTCCCGGACGGAAGAAACGACGCCGTACACCAAAACGCAGGCGTATAACGGCGCGCTGCGTTTCCTGCGCATCGAGCAGGAGTTCGAGGTGATCGAGCGTGATCCCGACCTCGGCTACGTGCTCTTTCAATACCCCACGGGCGTCGAAGACCAGACGACCACGGGCAGCGTCGAGGTCGTCGAACGCGACGACGAAGTGCTGGTCGTGGTTCAGATTTCCAAACTCCCCGCACACCACGAATCGAGGCTGGTGGGGGCCCTGCTCAAGAAGCTCGAAGCAGACTACGGAGCCCCCAGAGCGCGGGTGAAGGAAAAACCACCCAAGAAGGCGCCGGAATCCGAAGAGCCCAAAGGCGAGGACGACGCCGAAACCGACCCGAAAAGGCAGCCCGCGCCCGGGGCCGAGCGGGAGAAGTGAGCAAGGCGCCCGGAGAACCTAGGTTCATCGGTCGCTACGAAATCCTGGGTGAGCTGGGTCGCGGCGCGATGGGGGTCGTGCTTTTGGCACGTGATCCCGTCCTCGAGCGCGACGTCGCGCTGAAGTTCTTACGCTCCGATCTGCGCCTGGCGCCCGGAGAGCGCGAGGCCCTGATGCAGCGCATGCGCCAGGAAGCCCGAGCCATCGCGCGCGTGACCCACCCCGGGATCGTCAGCTTGCACGACCTCGGCGAGTCGGACGTCGAGGGAGTCTATCTGGTGTTCGAGCGGGTCATCGGACCCACGCTCGAGGAGGCCCTGCATCGGGGCCGCCTCACGCGCGAAGGCGCTGCTCGCCTGGCGCGCGAGCTGGGAGAAGGGCTCACCGCCGCCCACGCGCGCGGCGTTTTGCACCGTGACATGAAGCCGGGCAACGTCATCCTGACCGGAGAAGGCGCGAAGATTGCGGACTTCGGCGTGGCTCGTCTGCCCGACAGCACACTCACCAAGGCGGGCGCACGCGTCGGCACTCCCGCCTACGCCGCGCCCGAGGCCATCCGCGAAGGCATTCACACCCCCGAAAGCGACCAGTTCAGTCTCGCCGCGACGCTGTACGAAGCCGTGAGCGGACAGCGCGCCTTCGCGGGCGACGATGCCGTGACCGTCGCCAAGAAGATCGAAGAGCAGGAGGCCGTACCCGTGGCTCGACGCCTCCACTTCCCCGAGCGGGTCGACCAGGTGCTCAAGCGCGGCCTAGCCAAGGATCCGAAGCAGCGCTTCCCAAGCTGCGCAGCTTTCGGCGTGGCACTGAGTGAAGCCCTGGTGGGCGCGCGCGACATTCAGCCGACGCTTCCGGACCACCGTTCGCTCATCCAAATCGATCGCCAGGAGAAACGGCAGCGCACGGTCAGTGCGGCTCTTTGGCTTCTCCTCGGGGCCCTGTTGGCGGCGGCAGCTAGCCGCCTCTTACCGGAGGTCGACCCCAGACTCCCCGGCACCACACCCGAAGCGACCGAGCGACGGGCCGAGCCGCTCCCGCCACCACGTCGCCCGGCGTACATCTCCCCAGTCCCCGAGTGAGCGGCCGTGATAAGACTCTCTCGTGCTGGCGAGCCCGGTAGGCCTGATCCTTTTGCTCTGGCTGCCGCTCTCGCAGTCCCTGGCGCTGAACGGAGCGACGGCAAGAGCGATGGTGCGAGTCCCCGGCGCGGTCATCGACCTAGGTGCGACCTTGGACGACGTGCTGGCCGCCGCGAATTTCTGCAATCGGTTGAGCGGACGCCCGACGTGCCAGCCGGAAGATTTTGCCCTCGAACGTCGTGACCAGCGGGCGCGCGTCGACAGCTTCCTCATGGATCTCACGGAGGTGTCGCTCGGCGCCTACCAGCGTTGTGAGCGAGCTGGGGCCTGCAGCCCTCACCAAATGGCCCCAGCGCTCTTGGCTGCCCCCCAGCCCGAGCGCCTGCCGGTGACGATGGTGACGCTCGACCAAGCCCGAGCCTTCTGCGAGTTTCGGGGGGCGCGGTTGCCCACCGAGGAAGAGTACGAGCTGGCGGCGCGCGGCCCCGGCGGTCGCGCGTTCGCCTGGGGTCTGCAGTTCCACGGCTCTCGCGTCAACGGCGGCAGTCCCGCGCCGACCTACACGAATGCGGGCGACGGCTACGACCTGCTCGCGCCTGTCGATGCCTTCGTCAGCGGACGTACCCCGCTCGGCATCCTACAGCTTTCAGGCAATGCAGCCGAATGGACCAGCTCCGCCGAGCAGGACCAGGCTGGGACGAAGACCGGGCGCTTCCTGGTGCGCGGAGGAGACTTCTCGAGCCCACCTTGGCAGCTGCGCGCCACACACCGCGAGAGCGTCGACCCGGGACAGCGTCGCCCGACTTTGGGTTTTCGTTGTGCAGAGTCGCTCAGCCTGGCTCCCGAAAACCTGTAAGCTATCCGGGCATGCTGCGCCTGCCGATCCACCGCGCCGTCCGCTTCCTTCTGGTCTCGCCCCACTACCCCGAGAACGTGGGGGCTTGCTGTCGGGCCATCAAGACGATGGGCTTTTCCGAAATCGGTCTGGTCAAGCCCAGCAAGCTCGCGAGTGTCGATCACCCGATGGCCGAAAAGATGGCGGTCAAGAGCACGGACGTGCTCGCAGGTGCCCAGATCTTCGACAATCTCGACGAAGCTGTCGTTGGCTTCGATCTGGTGGTGGCGACCACGTCCAGGCGTGGCGTTTCCGGGGTCGTGGGACCGGAGGCGGTTGCTGAACGACTGGTGTCGCTAGCCGGCTCGAGCAAACGCGGATGCATCGTGTTCGGTAACGAGAAGACTGGTCTCGACGCCGAGGACATGAGTCGAGCCGATCTGTTCTTGCGTATTCCGATGGCGGCCGATCAGCCATCGATCAACCTCGCCCAGGCGGTCCAGATCGTGAGCTACCAGCTCTTGCGCGCCGCCTTGGATGCAAAAACGGCGGCGGAACACGGATGATGCGCATGCGCGGGGTCGCCCCACTTCTCGGCCTGGCCGGCCTTTTGGCAGTACCTTGCCTCGCCGCTTGCGCCGCCGGCTCGTCCGCATACGAGAGCTCGCTGGCTCGAGCGGACGCCAAGGCGCGCGAGCGCGAGCCGGAGCAGGCCGCGCGCTTGTACCAAGAGGCATCGCGGGCGACGAAGAAGCCAGACCAGGCGGCAGAAGCCCTGTATCGCGAGGCTTCGATGTGGAAAAGGCAAGGTCAGCTCGAGCGGGCGCGGGGCTGCCTCGAGCAACTGGCCGCTCAGCATTCCGCCTCCAGTCGCGGCCCTCGCATCTGGCTCGACCTCGGGGGTCTGCGGGAGGATGCAGGGGATGCCGAGGGCGCGCGTGCGGCCTATCGGCAAGTGCTCAGCTACGGCGACTCCGGTCTCGGCCCCCGCGCAGCCGACGCACTCGTTGCCCTGTCCCCCGGCTCGCGCGCGAGCGCATATCGTGCGCTCGTGGTCGATCGGCCGCGCGCACCGGACCTCGATGCCTTTCTGCGTTTGCGCCTGGCTCGAGCAGAACTCGAAGAGGGAAACCGAGCGGGCGCTCTCGACACCTGCGAGAGTCTGGTCCACGACCACCCGCTGCCGCGCGGCGTGTACACCGACGACGCTCTGCTCTTGGCGGCGAGCCTGCGGCGCACACTCGGCGACCCCGATGGGGCCCTGGTCACGATCGCCGCCCTACTCGCAGCGCAGGAGAAATCGGCTATCGTCGGCAGCTACGAGCGGTCCGCCTTCGCGGAGGGCCGCTGGCTTGCAGCTGATATCCACCAGCTGGACCGGGCCGATGCGCACGGCGCCGTGCAAGTGCTGGACGACCTGGTGCGCTTGGATGGGACGAGCCGCTTGCGTGACGACGCCCTGTTCCGCATGGCCTGGCTCATGCGCCACGAGCTGGGCGACGACGACGCCGCGTGTCGGGAGGCCGATCGAATCGACGCCCTCGAGCCGCCCTCCGCCCTCAGCGCTTGTCTGAGCGTGGTGTGTTCACGGCGTCCACAGGCCGAAGCATCGCGCCGTTGCGACCGTGCTGTCGCCATGGCTAAGGGTCAGCCAGCGCTCGTTCCCTAGCGGCTCACTCGTCCTCGTCGGCGAAGTCGACTTCTTCGTCCTCGGCGACGTCGACGTCCTCGTCGTCCGCCTCGGCTTCGTCCTCGTCGTCTTCCTCTTCCTCGGCGTCTTCTTCGTCGTCCTTGGCGTCGACCTTGAGCTCGAGGCCCAATTCGCCGAGCTGGGTTTCGATGAGCTCGAGCAGCTCGTCGGCGTCCTCCCCGCTCCACTCGTCCAGGATGTCGGTGATGAACTCGAACATGTCGCCATGGGAAAGGCGACGCTCGATCTCCTCGATCTGGTCCTCGGAGAAGGAATCGATGATCTCCTCGCGGCTCGACTCGGTGTCACCCTCCTCGATGGCTTCCAGGGCCGAAACGCGAATCTGCCGAACTGCACGCCTATCGAGGTAGATTTCCATGGTTTCCGCTCTCGGAAGGGCCCCTTCGGGATCACCTGTCGGGCGGGCTTTAAGCCGACGCAACCCGAGACGTCAAGGGGGCTCCGCCACCGATCGAAACCTTAGCCCGGGAAGCGGCCTGCCGCGGCCCGGCGCGGCCCGACAAGCGTAATCCCGGGGGATCTCGCGGTCTTCTACACTTGACTCCGCGGCCAACGCGCGGTCACCTGAGCGGGTGGAGTGTTCCCGCTGCGGGTGCGAAAACCCAAGCCACGTTCGGTACTGCCTGGACTGCGGCTCGCCCCTCGGGCAACGGGCCCCCGACGCCGCAGCGCAGAAGCCGGCAGCTGACGCGGTGACACCCTCGGAGCACCTGGAGGTGGCCGCTCGCGCGCCCTGCCCGAGCTGCAAGACGGATAACCCCGTCGGCGCGGCCTTCTGTCGTGAGTGCGGCGGTCGTCTCGCGCCCCTGCCAGGCGCCGGTGCGAAGAGCAAGACGGTGCTCGGGGACGGCGCTCAGGCCAATCTTCCCGGCGCGCAGCGCGCCACCGCCGCGAGCCAAGCGCCGAACGTCCCCCATGAGGCTCCGAGTCCTCCTGCAGCCGCCGGCGGACGAGCGTACACACCGCCGCCGGCCGGCGCTGGGTCCGTGGCGCCCATGACGGCTCCAGCTGGGGGAGCAGCCACGGCCAGTGAGGCTCCGCCCCCAGCGGGGTTCCCGGCCGCGCAGCCGCAGGGCGCACTACGGGGTGTCTCGGCGCGATCGTGTCGAGCCTGCGGCGGGGTCAACGGGCCCTCCGCCCGCTTCTGCCAGCTGTGCGGCGTCCCGCTCGAAGGCGGATCCGGCGAAAGGCCCCGTTCACGTCCGCCAGCCCCCGGCGCTGCCGCCGCCGCCGAGCGCATGCCCGAGGCGGACCTCGTCGTCATCGCTCAGGATGGCTCCCCCGGCCGCCGCTACGCGCTGTCCAAGCCCACGATGACCGTCGGCAGCGGCAATACGGACATCTGTCTGCGCAAGGACCCCTACGTCAGCCCCGTGCACGCGGAGCTCAGTTATCGAAACGGCCGCTTCTCCGTGCGCGACTCGGGCTCGGAAAATGGCGTGTTCGTCAGGTTGAGCGGTTCGGTCGCCTTGAACTCGGGGGACTTGCTGCTTCTCGGCCTCGCGGTGTTAAGATTTGAAACAGTGGCCGAGAGCGAGCGCAATCTCACCGCCAAGAGCAAGAACGGGGTCCGCGTTTTCGGCACCCCGCCCACGCCCCGCTACGCCAAAATCACGGTGGTTACGGTCGAAGACCACGCGCGCGACGTGTACTTTCTATCGCGGGCCGAAACCGTGCTCGGCCGAGAAGTCGGGGACATCGTCTTCACGGACGACCCGTTCATGAGTCGGCGCCACGCCGCCATCCGGCGGGACCCCAACACGAATTTGTTCTCGATCCGCGATTTGGGCTCCTCGAACGGCACCTTCCTGGCCATCCGGGCCGCACACGCCCTATCATCCGGGGATTACGTCCGCATCGGACAGCATCTCTTCCGACTCGATGTCCGACGTGACTGAGCCCATACAGCCCGATGACAGCGCCGGGGAGCTGCGCCTGACACTTTTCGGACGGACTGACGTCGGACAGGTGCGGGAGCACAACGAGGACAATTTCCTCGTGGCCAATCTGGACGCGGCAGTCCGTGGGTTGAGAGACGAGAATCGCACCCCGATCGTTCGTGGCAACGGTCTCGTGATCGGCGTCTGCGACGGCATGGGGGGCGCCGCTGCGGGCGAGGTCGCCAGTCAGCTGGCCGTCGACATCATCTACGAGCAGCTCAGCACAGGCGGCCCGGCGGACAGCGACGACGAGCTGGCCCGGCGCTTGGTGCGCTCGATCGAGCAAGCCGGGGCCCGCATTTTTCAGGAAGCGCGAGCCGACCGCAGTCGGCGCGGGATGGGCACGACGGCCACGATCGCGGCCTTCCGCGGCCGCCGCCTGTTCTTCGGGCAGGTCGGCGATAGCCGAGCTTACCTGCTGCGCGCTGGGAAACTCATCCAGGTCACCCGCGACCAGTCGCTCGTGAACCAATTGGTCGAGGCCGGACAGCTCACGGAAGAAGAGGCCGAGACCTTCGAGCACAACAACATCATTCTGCAGGCGCTCGGCACGGCCGAAACGGTGCAGGTCGACCTGACCTATGCCGATGCCTACGCTGGCGACGTCCTGATGATGTGCTCGGACGGGCTCAGCGGCATGCTGCGCGCCGACGAGATCCTGTCCGTGCTCGAGCGCATGACCGATCCGCTCGAGGCTTGCCGCGAGCTCACGGATCGTGCCAACGCGGCCGGAGGCCACGACAACATCACCGTCATCGTCGCCCGCTTCGGCGAAGGGTTCGGTAAGGCGCCCGCGACGGCGCCCCTCTACCAGAAGTACACGCTGGCCGAGGTGGGCGAGCGGCTGTCGGACACGGGAACCCATGGCTATGCGGGTTCCGGCTATGCTGGCTCCGGCCATGCTGGCTCCGGACATGCGGGCGTGCCGGGCGAGACGAGTGAGGAAGCCAGCCGGGAGGAGCGTCGGCTACGGGTGTCGCACACCGTGATCGGGAGTGCTCCGCCCTCCCTCGACCCGCTGGCTGACACGATGAGTGGCCGCAAGCGTTCGCCCTTGCGGAGCGACACGGACGGAGAAGAGACACCGTCGAGCGGCACACCCAGTCCGCGGCTGAGCGGCGAACGATTGCCGCCCGTTTCCGATCCGCCGGTGGAGCTTCCGACGAGCGGCCTGCCGCCGGTGCTCATGGGGACGCTCGTGGTGAGCGCGATGGTCCTGGCCGCCCTGCTCGGCTACTTGGCCATGCGCTGAGCGCGCGACCATGGCCGAGGCCATCAGACGCCTGCTCGGGCTAGTGCCCGTGCTCCTGGTCGGGTCGATTGTTCTCTTCTTCCTGCTCGGCAAACACCCCAAGGTGGCGCGCGAGCTCAGCCTACCGCTGTTCTTCGCCCAGGAGCCGATCTCGGCTAGCACCGCAGCCGAGCGAGCGATGCGCGGCGCGGCGGTCGGTGATAGTGCCGCAGTCCGCGAGCTCCAGGCTCTCGGCGGGGCAGCACTACCCCACGTCCTTCCCCGCTTGTCCGAGCTCCCGGTGACTCAGAGGCGTCGCATCGCGGCAGCGCTCGAGCCGGTCGCCCACCGCATGCAGATCGGCGGCTACCGCACGGGGACCTCGCTCGACTCGGCGCTGACGGACCCGAGCTCGAGCGCGGACCAGCAGCTGCTGTCGTGGGAGCGCTACTACGAGGACCACGATCTCGACTTCCGCCCGCTATCGGTGGAGCGACTGGTCAAGCGCTTGTCGACTCGCCGGTCCGGCATGCGCGAAGCGGACCTCTTGGCGGTGGACACCTACGCGCTGCCCCACCTGGTTCGAGCGCTCGGTCGCGTCGACTCGCCCGAGGACGCCGACCGCGTCAGGCGCCTTTCCCCGGTCATTGCGCGCCTGTCGGGTCACTCGCTCCGGCTGCCGGGAGACCTTTCGCCGGCGCAAGCGCGCGTGGTCGCGAGCGATCTCCGCCGACAGTTCGATCGGACTGGATTCAAGTTCACGAACCTCGGGCGTTTCGAGGAGCTCACCGCCCACGTGATGCAGACCGAGTTCGGCGTCTGGTGGGTGCAGAACGTCCGCGAGATACGCGGCATCGACGCCCCGCGCGTGTACGCCGCGCTCAGTCGCGGGTTCTGGCAATCTGCGCCGCTCTTGACCTGGGCCTTCGTCGGGGCGCTCTTGCTCGGTCCGCTCACGGCAGGATTCCTGCATCTGGCACTCTTGCGGCGAAGAAGCCCCCGTGTGCTCCGCCGACTGCGGCTCGGCCTGGGGCTCGGCTCTACTCTGCTCATTCCGCTCCTCTGCCTGCGCGGGCCAGGGTCGACGGTGCTGGCGGCCGCCGCCCTCCTGCTCACGGCCACGCTGGCTTCGACCGCCCTCTTGTCGGGCTACCTCTCGGGCAAGCTGGACTGGCGCTCGCGAGCCACGCTGCGGAGGCGCCCACGCACGCGGCGGCTGATGTCCGTCGCCTCCGCCTTGTTGCTCACCCTTCCTACACTGCTCCCCGTGATCGCGGGCGAGGTCTTCTTGTGGGTCGCCTGTCTCGAGCTGTCGTCCGGGCGCGATGGCCTCTTCCCCCGCACCATGCTGGCCCTGGAGCGCGGGGACCTGCATGCGCTCCTGGCGATGTCGCTTCTTTCGTGGATCTCCATCGCCATCGTTCAGACGCTCTCCGACGCGCTCATCGCTTCGAGCGAGCAGGGGGCACACCCTTGGTAGCCGATGCTCTCTCGACGACGGTGGCCGTCGCGCTGGCCATTGCACTCGGCTGGGGCCTGGGCCCTACCCTCGGCCGCTGGTCGACCCATCATCGTCTGGCGCGGTTCTTGGTTGGCCTGCTCACCGAGCTTCGCATGCTGCCGATTTTGGTCGCACTCGTCCCCGTCCTTGCCGCCCGTTCCGGGCTCCCGACCTGCGCCGTCGTCGGCTTGATTGGCGGAGCGTCCCGGACGGCCGTCGTCGCGCGTTGGATGAGCCACGCGGAACCGCATGGCCAGAGCGGTGCGGAGTCTCTCGGTTCGGCGCCCCGTCACCCCGTCGGGCGATTTCGGCTGCGCGGCGCGGCTGGTGCCTCGATGCTCGAGGTTACGTTCGAGGTCGCCTTGCTCGAAGGCGTCGCCACGTTTTTCGGGGACGGGCGGGGTGCCGGCCTCGGGGCGGAACTGGCGCAGGGTCGATTCGCAGCCGTCATCCCGCTCGTGGCCCTCGCCGCCGCCAGCACGGTGCTCTTGGACCGTTCGCCCGCCCGCCTGCGGCGACGCGCCCAGGTTTGACGGGTGGGTCGGACCCAGGTCCTGGGCTATAGAAGCCAGGCATGGCTCTGCAAGTCGTCACCGAGCAAACGTTCGAAAGCGAAGTCCTCCGCTCCGAGGTGCCCGTCCTGGTCGAGTTCGGCGCCGAATGGTGTGGGCCCTGCAAAGTCGTCGAGCCCGAGCTCACGGCGCTCGCGCGGGATCTCGCCGGCCGCGCCAAGATCGTCACGGTCGACGTCGACCGCTCGCCCATGTTGGCGCAGGCGCTCCGCATACAATCCGTGCCGACCTTCTACGTCTTCAAGGGTGGGCAACCAGTCGAAGCGGGCCAGGGCGCAATGAAGAAGGCCGCTCTCGAAGCCCTGCTCACGCCGCACCTGCCGCGCAAGGCCGGAGCGGTGAGCGCGAAGGAGGCTGCAGCCTTGCTGGCGCGCGGACAAATCGCGATGGTGGATACCCGTCCGCCGGAGGTCTTTGCTCGCGCCCACATCAAAGGCGCGCTCAACTTTCCCCTCGACACGGTCGAGGCACATCTCAATGACCTCAATCTCCTGGCCGTTCCGGCGGTGCTCTATTGCCGAACCGGCAAGGAGACCGAAGCGCTCTCGGTCAAACTGGTTCAAGCCGGAACGCCGGTCGCCTTCCTCGAAGGAGGCGTGCTCGGCTGGGAAGGCGAAGGTTATCGCCTCGAGCGAGCCTGAGCGAGCGCCTCTTCGATCACCAGACGAACTGGAACGCCATGGCGCTCGGCGATCGCCAAGCAGGCATCGAATTCGGGCTTCAAGTGGTGGGGCGGTGAGCCGCTCTGCTTGACCGGCACTGGCCCGAACCGCGTGGGCACCTGTAGGACCTCGCGGGAAAGCGTCGTGCGCTCTACTTCGCGACGCCGCACGCCTAGCGTCGCAGTTTCTCGAAAATAGACCGCCTCGACGGCTGAAAGGTGTTCGGCCTTCACGAGCGCACTCAGGATGAAAGCCGGGCGGCCCTTCTTCATCGTGATCGGCACGATCCAGGCGTCGAGGGCACCCGCTGCCAAGAGTCGCGATAGCGCGTGCGAGATGAGCTCGCCCGTCATGTCGTCGACGTTCGCTTCCAGGAGCAGCGCCCGGTCGCCGGACGTACCCGAGGGAGGCGGCGTGCCGAGCACTGCGCGCACCACGTTCGGTCGGTCAGGGAGCTCGAGCGTTCCTGCGCCCCAGCCGACACGCTCGGGGACCAGCGCAGGCCAGGTCGAAAAGCCTTCGGCCAAGGCACCGGCAATGGCCGCACCGGTGGGGGTCACGAGCTCGACCGCCAAGGGATCGCCGAGCGTGGGAACGCCTTCCAGGCATAGCAGAGTCGCTGGCGCCGGAAGCGGCAAGCGTCCGTGCTGGGTCATGACGAAGCCGCGACCGAGCGGCAGCGGCCCCACGAAAAGTCGCGCCCCCAAGTAGTCGAGTGCCGCGGCGACGCAGACGACGTCGACGATGGAGTCCGTCGCGCCCACCTCGTGGAAGGTTACCTCGCCCGGCGTCGTCCCATGGACGCGGGCCTCCGCACTGGCCAAGCGCTCGAACACGGCCAGAGCGCGGGAAATCGTACCCGCATTCAGGCGGGAGGCCTCGATTGCCGCGCGGATCGACGCGTACGTCCGCGGCGGTGGTGCGCCCTGGACCTCGACGCGCACACGAGTCGCGAAAATCACGCCGGCATGCCCGCTCTCGACCGTGAGGCGCGCTTCATCGCCTAGGCCGAGCGCCGTGATGGCGTCGTCGAAAATTGCTCTTGGCACGCCGAGATCGAGCAACGCCGCCAGGGTCATGTCCCCGGAGATGCCACTTGGACAATCCAAGAACAGGATGCGGTTGTCGCCCGCGCCCCGCGCCAGATCGGAGCGCGGTCTCTCGCCTTTCGCAGGCAAAAATGGGTAGGTGCTCGGCTGCCCAGATCCGTGCGCGTGGCCATGCGGACCATGCGCGTGACCGTGCGCCGAGCTCACGCCGCCCCGTCCTTCCCTGCTTGTCGCTCGAGCGCCTCGCCGCAGCGGAGGACGGCCATGGCCGCTCCGAAGCCGTTGTCGATGTTGACCACGGTCACCCCAGCGGAACACGACGCCAACATGCCGGCGAGGGCCGCAAATCCGCCGGCGGAGACCCCATAGCCGACCGAGGTGGGCACGGCGAACACGGGGACTCGGATGAGTCCGCCCAGAACCGAAGGCAGCGCGCCTTCCATCCCGGCCACGCAGATGACCGCTCCCACTCGTTCGAGGCTGGGCAGAGCGCGGATCAAGCGATGCAGTCCCGCCACGCCAACGTCGTAGATGCGCTCTACCGTTTCTCCCGCGAGCTCCAAGGTCACGCTCGCCTCCTCGGCGACGGGGATGTCTCCGGTGCCGGCCGTGACGACGGCAATTGGGCAGCGGAAGCGCGGCGCGCGTCTCTCACTCTGCAAGATCAGACAGCGCGCTCGCTCGTGGTAGACGATGCTGCCGATCTCGGCCTGCACTTCCGCAGCCCGCGCCGGACCCACGCGAGTGACCAGTGCGTTCTGCCGGCGCTCCACGAGCGCCCGCACGATGCCGACGATCTCGGCTGCGGTCTTCGGCTCCCCGAACACGACTTCCGGCAGGCCCAATCGATCCTTTCGATCCAGATCCACCTGGGCGTAGCCGAGGTCGGCGATCGAACCCGGCCGCTCCCCGGACAAGCGCGCGAGCGCGGGCAGTGCGAGCAAGCCCAGCGCGCGCTCGGCCTCGGCCACGTCGAGCTCTCCGGAGCGTACGCGCTGAAGCAGGCTCTTGAGGTCGAGGCTCGCCATGTGAGAGAAAGCAGGTTACTCGGAGTCCGCCTGTCGTGCTACGTCAGGCCCATGCGTGACGAGCAGGAAAAGCTTCTGGAAGTCGCAAGCCGCGTGGTTCGCATGGCTCGGCTCGGAGCGGAAGTCGCCGAAGCCAGCGCGGGTTCGAGCTGGGATTTGAGCGCCCGGGTTCGACTGGGGCAACCGGAGTTGGTCGAAGAAGCCGGGCAGCGCGGCGTCTCCCTCCGCGTGCTCCGCGAGGGGCGGCTGGCGATGACTTCGACCAGCGACCTGAGCGAGAGTGGTCTCGAGCGCTTGGTGAAGGACGCGCTCGAGCTGGCAGACCTCTGTGAGTCCGACCCGCTGATGGGCCCCGCGCCCAGCGAGCTCATTGGCCATCCGCCCTACCCCGACCTCGATCTGTTCGATGACAGCGTCGCCAGCATCGACGCGAAGGAAGCCTTGGATCGCGCAACGCGGGCCGAGAAGGCCGCGCTCGACAGTGATCCGCGCATCACCTTGAGTGAAGGTGCGACGTTCTCGCGGACGAGCAGCGTTCGGGCCTTGGTGCTCTCCGGCGGCTTCGAAGCAGTGACGCGTGGCTCCTATGCGTCGCTGAGCGTGGTTCCCGTCGTGGAAGACGAGGGCGGCAAGAAGCGACGAGGTTACTACTGGACGGCCAAGCGCCACCTGATGGACCTGGAGGACGAGACCTTCGTTGGCCAGGAAGCGACACGCCGCACCCTAGCCAAGCTCGGTGCGCGCAAAGTGCCCACCGGCACACTGCCCATCGTGTTCGACGCGGATAGTGCTCGCTCGATCTTGGGCACCTTCGCGGGTCCCCTCCTCGGCAGCTCGTTGTGGCGCAAATCGAGCTATCTCCTGGATCGGATCGGCACCAAGGTCGCAAGCCCCCTGGTCACCATCATCGACGATCCGCTCGTCGTGCGCGGGCCCGGTTCCCGAAACTTCGACGGCGAGGGCCTCGACTCACGTCGGACCTTCGTGGTGAAGGATGGCATCCTCGAGAGCTATCTCTTGGATTGTTACTCGGCGCGCAAGCTCGGGCTCGAGCCGACCGCCAGCGCCTCGCGCGCCGGTGGCTCCATCGGTCCCTCGACCACGAACTTCATTCTGGCCGCTGGACAGGTGAGCCCGGAGGAGGTGATCGCCCGCACCGAGCGCGGCCTCCTGGTCACGGAGATGATGGGCTTCGGCTTCAACGCGATCACGGGGGACTTCTCGCGAGGTGCGGCCGGCTTCCTCATCGAGGACGGTCGGCTCAGCCACCCGGTGAGCGAGGTGACCATTTCGTCCAACCTCGATCGCATGCTGCAGGGCATCGATCTCGTCGCCAACGACCTCGAGCTCAAGAGCTCGACCGCTTCGCCGACCTTCCGGGTCGACGCCATGACGGTGTCGGGCAGCTAGTTCCCCTCCCCCGACGAGACCACGTTCGCGCTACCCGGCGAAGCACCGGGCGACGCGTGGGGACCGAAGGAACTCGGCCAATCGGGGGCGAGCAGGTCCCGTCGCGCTAGGCTCTGGCCGGCTGCGGTCTTCGCGGCGGGGACCTCGGACACCAACTCACCAGTGGGCGCGCGCAGGCGCAGGACCTCGCCGCTATTGGAGAGGCCGCCGTCCCCGAGCTCGGCAACGAAGATGGGGACGGCATCGGCAGCCGGCGCCACATCGCCGGACGAAGCGGGGACGAAGTCCTGACGCACGACGAGCCCGACGCCCCCCGGCGGCAAGGTCACCGAAGGCAGGGTGACGCCGCCATCCGCGTCCTCGAGGACCCAGCCAGCCAAATCGAGCGGCGCGCGCCCGACGTTGACCAGCTCGACCCATTCGCTCTCCGGTTCGGGCCCGAGCGGATTAGACAGGACTTCGGACAAGACCGGGCGGCCGCGCTCTTCGCGCACCGCGAACGTGAGGGAGTGGAGCTCGAGACCACCGCGAGCATCGAGCAGGGAGGCCGACAGCACGTAGTCTCCCGGCTCCAGCAGGCCGAGGCAGAGAGTGCTCGGCGACGGAGTCTGGATCAGAAAGCGCCGGCGCTGAGGCGCCATCGACCCAGCCATCGAGGGTGTGAGTACGACCTCCGCACTCCCCTGCGGCAGAGCCAGAAGCGCCGCGCTGCCCTCGAGCCGCAGGTCTGGCGGCTCGGCCTCCGCAGCAGGCAGCCCTTGCTCTGCCCAGAGCAAGCTGGGCTCGAAGAAGCGACCAGCCACCTCATGCGGCGGTAGAAATCCGCCCGAGATCTCGGGCACGCGGAAGCGAACACAGTCGAGAGCCCCGGACGCAAGCGGATCCGACGCGTCGGCAAAGCCGGCCAGGACCTCGACCTCGAGGCCGCCCGGCTCGAGCCTCGCCTGGGCGAGCGCGCCAGGCGCCTCACCCACCCTCTCCGGCGACAGCACCGTCTCGACCTGCCAGGGCGGAGGCAGCGCGCAGTAGATCTGCCAGCCGCCCGCGCTGGCGGTCCCGCGGCTCCACTGCCACCAGATCGGACTCGGGTCTGGACGAGTCACGAGCTCCGCCAACTCCCCGAGGGACAGCGCCAAGAGAGTGTAGTCCTGGCCCGACTCGAGCACCGTCAGCGGCGCCAGCGTGAGAGCTCCTTCACTGCTCCAGGCAGCGAGCGGCACGCGCCTTTCCTCGAGGTCACCGCCCGGTGCCGAAGCCACGATCTGCGCTTGCTCCTTCTTGCTGAGCGTCCCCCGCACGAGCCAGACGTCCTCAGGATCGATGGGGAGAGCACCGGCGAGGGACAGGCGCGGCACGAGCGGCAGCGCGCTGAGCGATTCGCCCCCGAGCGAAACCAGGGACGGGCGCTCCACGTCGGATGCGGCCGGCAGCGTGCAGCCGAACAGCCCCCACGAAAACACGAGCAAGAGGCTAGGTCTGGACCGAAAAGTCGGGCGCACACCCGTTCATCGGCCGCGGCCGCAAGCGGTTGCGTGCCCGGTCGAACTTTCGCTCTAATCGCCGACAGAATGCTGCCCGACGCGATCCGCGGCCTGCGGGAGGGACTCGGCTGGACGATGACCGAGCTCGCCCGGCATTTGGGTCTTCCGGTCGACGATATCGTGGACTTCGAGCTCGGGGAGCGGTTCCCGACGAGGCGAGCCCACCGCGCGCTCCGAGAGCTCGCGGCTCACTTATCTTCGTCGTCGTCGTC
>Ga0164308_10000206_pt1 | contig 31644 bp, 32 predicted proteins | sample Whisoiple_246_MG_FD_109983 | JGI IMG/M metagenome (GOLD analysis project Ga0164308, IMG submission 109983) | Soil microbial communities amended with fresh organic matter from upstate New York, USA - Whitman soil sample_246_MG | ecosystem: Environmental > Terrestrial > Soil > Unclassified >... | reverse complement strand
GAGCCAGCAATGCCGCCCGAGCTCTCGGCGCCCCCCAAGCCGCCTAGACCACCCACGCCATCCGAGTTGATGACGCTTTCGGCGCAGCCCAGCGTGGATAGGCAGAGCGTGGATAGGCACAGCACCGAGAGCAGAAGCGAGCCTGCTCTCGGTGTACGGACACTCCGACATCGCATCATTGCGGCGTCAGCGTGGACCAGGGGAAGCCGTTGCAGCCGGTGATCAGATCCTCGCGATCAGCTGGAGCCACGGCCAGCGCAGCCTCGACGGACGCTTCGCCATAGGCCCTCTGGCACAAGTAGGTCCCAGCATCGTCCACGTACCAGTCGAAGCGGCTGAAGAGGCAGGGAGAATAGGTGTTGGTCTCGTCGTTCTGGGCCACGATGTATTGCCCGCCGCCGCTGAGTCCAACGACATGATAGGCGCCGTAGCCGCCGTCGATGAGGGACTCGTCGATCGAGTAGCTGGCGCCATACTGGTCGGTCCAATCGCCGAAGATCTCTTCGGCGCCGGCACCACCTGCGCCGCCCCAGCTTTCACTGTCGCCGTCCGGCGCGCAGCTCAGCGTTCCGCCGAAACCGCCCTGGCCGCCAAGGCCACCGGCACCGCCCGTGCTGCTGGCACCGCCGCTCGGGCTCTGACCGCCAGTTGCGTGTCCGCCGGTTCCCTCGCCGCCCTGACCACCGCCATCGTCGGACGCTCCATCGTCGCCCTGACAAGCCCAAACTAGCGCAGAAGACATGGTCGCGAGCGCGACCATTGGCCACAGTTTCATGATGATTCGACTCCTTGCCGACCCGCCGTCGGCTGGGCGGTTTGCCCGGTGGGCATTCCGCTCGGATTGTTTTCAAGTCGACTCGGCAGCAGGTTTCCTGGCTTCCGCTTCATCCTCCGGCGATCCCTTCCCAGGCCTAGACCCAGTGGCTCGATCGCCTTCGTCAGCGGTTACAGTGGCGGGGGCCGCGCCGGCTTCGAACCGGCTTCCCGTGCGCTACCTCGTCTCGAGCCCTGAGCGGCTCGTGCCCGCCCCCTAACACGAGCGCTCACTCATCACCAGTCCGCGACCGTCGGACCGTCTCCCCACCAGCGCGTGCGAAACGCGGCGCGCAGCACACCCTCCGCCGGCTTGTCCCACGGCGAGAAACCCCAACGTGGTTCCTGCGAGGTGTCGCCCAGGTCGGCGTAGATTCGCCACACGAACGTGCCGCCGAAGCCGGGCACGCGGGCCAGACTGAACAGCAGGGCCGCATAGGCCTCGGCCTGGGCGTCGACGTCGACCTCGACCTTGCCGAGCTGCTCGGGCCAAAGCCAAGGTTCGATGGCGGTGTTCGCGCGCGCCGTGTAACCGAATTCGGTGAAGATCACGGGCTTGCCATAGCGAGCAGCCAGCGCCCCCACGGCCTCGGCGGCGCGCGCCCCACCCGCCAGGAGCTGCTCGTGACTGGCGCCGTTCTCCCAATGCAGCGGATAGAAAGCATTGATGCCGATCACGTCGAGCTGCCCCAAGATGACCGTATCTTCGACGTCGTCCCAGTTGGCGGCGTAAGTGACGAGGCCCGAGTACGTCCCGCGAACGCGGCCCAAGATGCGGCCGAAGCTCGGAGCCCGCGTCGTGGTCACCCAACTGCGCAGCTCGACGCCGCAGGACAGCATGTCCACGCTCGCCTCTTCGGCGACCTTTGCCCAAGCGAGGACGAAGCGCTCGTAGCTCCGTTCCCAGGCGCGCCAGCGCGCCTCGCTGCCCGGTTCGAGCTCAGCCCGCCACTGCCCGCTCTCGAGCCACAGGTGCGGCACGAGTAGGACGCGCAGACCGCGTCGATGTGCTGCCGCAACCGATCGCAGCACGTTGTCGCGGGTCTCGGTGAAGGGCCGCTCGAAGTCCAGCGTGACCCCGCTGCCTTGCTTGTCCCAGACGCGTCCGAACACGGTGAGGCTGATCCAATTGCCGCCCGCGCGCTCCACCTCGTCCAGCGTGCGCTCGAAGGTCAGTGACCCGTAGCCTCGCCCGGGCTGCAAGTAGCTTTCGATTGGCCCAACCGTCAGGCCGCGTATGGCGGGCAGGCCGACGTCGCGCAGAGCGCTCGAGCCCATGGGCAGGCGACGCGGTGTCCGTGGCCGCGGCACCACCTGCGGGCGATTCGCGCCCTCGGCCGCGACGGCGCTGGCCAGCACCACGAGCGCGGCCAAAAAGCGCAGAGCACGACGAACTCTAGCCATACAGACGCGCATGGAGTCGAGACAGGACCTCGTCATCGACGTCCGCGATGCCGTCCAGCACCAGGTCGGCGCCGCTCACTTGGAGTCGGTCCTTCGGGTAGCTCTGAGCGACGGCGACGCAGGGAAAGCCGGCGGCCTTCGCGGCAGAGATCCCGTCGAGCGAATCCTCGATGACGAGGGCGCGCTCCGGAAGGGCGACGCCGCTCTTGCGCAAGAATTCCTGGGCCATGAGGTACCCTTCCGGATCCGGCTTGCTCTGGCTGGTGTCCTCGGCGCTGACGATGTGAACGACGAGCTCGCGCACTCCGAGCTGCGAGAGGCCGAGCTCGATTTCGGGGCGCAAGGCGCCGGAAACCACGACGACGGGCCCGTGCGCGCTCCGGCGCCGAATGGCCGCCGCCGCCCCGGGAAAGGTCACTAGGCCGCGCCGGGCACGCTCCATGTAGAAGGGCTTCTTCGCCTCCACGAGCGCCGCGATTTCGGCTGCACCGGCGGGCTTGCCATGCAGCGCCAAGAGCGCCGAAAACGCGCCCCTGTCGTCGAAGCCGAGGTACTTCTCCAAGTAGTCTGCTTCGCTGATCTCGATGCCGAGCGGGCGCACGGCGTCCCGAAACGCCTCGAGGTGCACCAGCTCGTCGTCCGCGAGAACACCGTTGTAGTCGAACACCGTTGCGGGAAACATTGACGGTTCCGTTTCTAGTCGTGAGGGCCAGTATCGCAACGATCGGCCGCCCTGCAGACGCGCCAGGTGCCAATGTTTCCCCCGCACCGCGGGATTTCGGGCAAGGAAACCAGCGGTTTGCAGAGGGGCCGAGCAAATGTCAGCTTGCGCGCGCACCGGGCACCCGGCGGCGTAGGAAAAGGACCCCCAAAGCGCGATGAGCAAAGGCGATCTCTTGGAGATGGAGGGCTTCATTCAGGATGCCCTCGGCGGTGGCCAGTACACCATCAAAGTCGATCAAGGGGGTGCCATCGTTCGCGCGCAGCTCTCCGGTAGGATGCGGCGACATCACATCCGCGTGTTGCCCGGCGACCGCGTCCGCGTCGCCGTCTCGCCCTACGACCTCAGCCACGGGCTGATCGTCTACCGCGGCAAGTCCTGACCGGGGATCGCAACCCGGGCCCGTCCCCCGGCCCGACGTAGCCACCACTCGAGCGAGTAGCGGTAGTCAGCGCGCGCCCAAGCGCGCGCCAAAAGTGCCCAGCCGCCCAGCACCGCCGCGATGACCAGGAGCACGGCGATTGGCTCGACCCTCTGGAAGTAGCCCAGCGCTCGACTGCCCTCGCGGAACACCACCACGTGCAGGCAGAGCAAGGTGAGCGAAGTCCGGCCGAGGGGTAAGAGCCACGGCCGGACCAGGCGCAGGTGCCCGTCCCAGTGCCGTGCCAAGGCGAGCAGAAGCAGGCAGATGCCCGCGAGGAGCAGCACGAAGGCGACGCTGGCGGGATAGAACGACACGTCGACCAGACTGCGCAGCGGAAGCTGACGCAGCTGCCTCGGCCGCAGCAAGAGGCGCGGCAAACGCAGAACCACGAACGCGGTGAGCAAGATCGCCGCCGCAGGGAAGAGCTGGCCTAGAGCGCCACTTTTGATCTTCCGTCCCGCCCACGAGCCCAAGAGGGCGAACGCCAGCCAAGGTAAAAGTGGAAAATGCCCCTCGGCGAGGGCCAGACGAAGGACGCCGAAGGACAGCGACGTGTCGCGCAGGCGGTCATTGGTCAAAAGGGGCGGCGTACGGAGCCAGGTCTGGACCCCAAGCGTCAGCACCAGCACGACCACGAACAGGACGAGTAGCCACCCCGCGCTCAGCCGGCGCAGGCCAGGCACGAGCAGCCAAAAACAGGCGATCAGGTGGAGCACATAATAGCTGCCGGGCGAGAACCAGCTCGGACAGGCCAAATTCAACAGGAACCCGCACAGGCCGAGCGCCAGCCCGCGCCGCAGAAATGCTGAGTCAGCGAGTTGGGTCCCGAGCGCCGCCGAGACCCCGGCGAGAAAGACGAAAAGCGGGGCGGCAGCGCCGCCGAGGGCGTTGATGCCCATGACCAACGGCAAGAGGCCGCCCCGCACTCGGTAGACGGCGGTGAGCCAAATTCCGAGGTGTTGCTCGACCATCAACACCACCGCCAGGCCGCGCAGCACGTCGATGTACTCGAAGCGCTCGGCAGAAGCCGAGAAAGGTACTATCCGCGAGGTAGTGTGGGCTTTCGGATCCAAGAGCGGCCGGCTCGCCGGGGCGCTCGCCTCGTTCGTCACGCTGGCCATGGTGTGCGGCTGCCAGGGCGGTTGCAACCGGGCACCAGACGAGCCCGCGCCGGTGAGCACCGCCGCTGGGTCCCAGGCAGGACCCCCACCGATCCGCCTGACCTTGCCGCTCGCGAGCGGAGCCGCCGGTGCCGGGTCCGTCGTCGACTTCGAAGGCCAAGGTCACGGCACACCCCGGCTGCACGGCGCTGCGGGAGGCGCCTGCCCAGCCGACATGGTGCTGGTCAGCGGCGCCTTCTGCGTCGACCGCTACGAGGTCAGCCTGGTCGACCAAGCGCTCGGGCGCCCCCTGTCTCCTCACTATCCGCCGGATCAAGTGAGCGTGCTCCGCTTGTTCGAGACTTGGCAGCGAGATGCTCCACGTTCCCGCATGTCGCTCGGGCGCAGCCTGCCGGTACCATTTCCACCCGAGTTCGAGCTGAAAGAAAGCTTCGTGCCTCGTGCCGTTTCCGAGGTCGATGTGCTGCCGGCTGGATACTTGAGTCGCACGTCCGCCGAACGCGCCTGCCAGGGGGCTGGCAAACGCCTGTGCTCGCGGGGCGAATGGGTCACCGCTTGCCGTGGGCAGGAGGGGCGCGCCTTCCCGTATGGCGACGACTACCGCGCAGACGCCTGCAACGTGCACCGCCAGACCCATCCCGCCCGGCTCCTGCACGGCAACTCATCGGAGTACCACACCGATCCGCGCCTGGGCCTGACCGAGGACCAAGAAGGCCCGCTCTTGCGCCGAACGGGTCAGACCAAGGCGTGCGTCAGCCACTGGGGCGCGGACGGCCTCTACGACATGGTGGGCAACCTGGACGAATGGATCGACGACCCGGACGGGACGTTCGTGGGGGGATTTTATTCTCGCGCCACAAAAGACGGCTGCAATTCCATGATCGACGTCCATGCCCCTGCCTACTTCGACTACAGCCTGGGGACGCGGTGCTGCCGGGACCCCGGCTGAGCGAGAAACCGGGCCTGAAACTGGGCCCTGCCGCGCCGGCGGTCGTAAGCTGGTCACCCTATGTCGTGCCATTTGCCCAGTGCCGCCGCGCTCTTGGCCCTCCTCTTGCCGGTCGCCTGCGCCCACCCAGCCGAACGGGCGCTCGAGGGGCGCTGGCGCGGCAATTCGGTGGAGAACTTCGACGAGGCACAGATGGCGGCAGCCACCGGATGGGCCCGCGGCACCGAGCTGTCCTTTCGAGGTCATCGCGTCACCATCGCCGTGCCAGCGGAGGAGCCTCGCACTGGGAGCTACGCCCTCGAAGGCATCGACGATCGCAAGGTCACGTTGTCCGTGCTCGGAGCGGATGGCGAGCAGTCTTCGATGCAACTCATCGTCGATGACGAAACGACCTTACGCTGGGTACTGGCCGAGGGACGTACAATCCTGATGAAGCGCCTCTGAGGCTGGTGGACGGCATGTCGGGCCCTGCGGCATTCGAGGCGGTGGACGAGGCAGCTCAGCTGGTGCGGGCGCGCGTCGGCGTGCCGTGGCAAGCGCCCCGGGTCGGCATCGTCCTCGGCTCCGGTCTGTCGGTGGTCAAGGAGCGCCTCGAAGTCGCCTGCCGCCTTCCCTACGGCGAGATACCGGGGATGCCCGAAGCCAGCGTGATCGGGCACGAAGGGGCGCTCTACCTTGGCTCCCTCGAGGGGGTGCCCGTGATCTGCGCCAGCGGTCGGGTCCATCTGTACGAGGGTCATTCGGTAGCGGAGGTGGTCCACCTCGTGCGGGTAATGGCCGCGCTCGGCACCCCGGTGGCCATCCTCACCAATGCCGCTGGCGGAATTCGCCGGGACTTCGGGCCGGGGACGCTCATGCTCATCAGCGACCACTTGAACCTGACGGGCCAGAGTCCGCTCGTCGGGCCGAACGTGCGTGGACCACGCTTCCCGGACATGAGTCATGCCTACGACCCCGAGCTGCGCGACCTCGCGGCTCGCGTGGCAGCCCGGCTGAACCTCCGACTCGCATCCGGCGTCTACGCCGGCCTTCTCGGCCCTAGCTACGAGACTCCGGCGGAAATCGACATGCTGGAAACAATGGGCGCCAGCGCCGTCGGCATGAGTACCGTGCTCGAAACGTTGGCACTACGCCACTTGGGCGTGCGGGTGCTGGGGATCTCGTGCATCACGAACCATGCCGCCGGTCGCTCGACCTCCGTGCTCGATCACCGGGAAGTCGCCGAGGTGGCTGCGCGTACCAGCGCCGCTTTTTCGGGACTCGTAGAAGCCCTCGTGTCCGAGCTCGGCTAGCGCGCTTGGTCTTCCCCCGGGGGCGTGGCACGATGAGCGGGTATGGTGAGGCCGCACGACAACGTGCCGCGCGTCGTCGAGGAACAGCCGCCGGAGCTGATCGTGTACGACCGCGAACAGCCCTGCCCCTACCTACCGAATCGCGTGTCGCGCTTGCCGCTGCGCCTGCCCTCACGTCCCCTGGCCCGCGAGGAGCTGAGCGATCGTCTGGAGCGCGGTGATCGCCGTCAGGGCTACGTCCTGTATCGACCAACCTGCCCGAAGTGCCGCGCCTGTGAACCGATTCGCCTGCCGGTGCTGGACTACGAGCTCAGCAGCACTCAGCGCCGCATCCTGCGGAGCAATGACCAGCGGCTCACGGTACGCCTCGGGCCGGCCGTCGTCGATCGACGCCGCGTCGAAATCTACAACTCGCACAAACTCGTACGTGGCTTGCAGGATGGCCAGCCGCCGATCGACGAGGACGGCTATCGGGACTTCCTGGTGGCATCCTGCTGCGACACGTTCGAGCTCGCCTACTACCTGGACGAACGGCTGATCGGCGTTGCCATCTGCGACCGCGCCGCGGATTCGATCTCGGCCGTCTACTGCTGCTACGATCCGGCCTACCAGCGCTACGGCATCGGCACGTACTCCATCCTCAAGCAGCTGGAGCTTTGCCGCGAGTGGGGCCTCTCGTACCTCTACCTTGGCCTCTACATCGCCGACTGCGAGACGATGACCTACAAGGCTCGCTACCTGCCACACGAGCGGCGTCTACGCGGCCACTGGGTTCGCTTCGACAGTCCGAGGTCGAGCGACCCTCCTTCGGACAAGTAACCTCACGCTCAGGGCATGGGCCGAGCGCGAGCCGCCTTGAGCTCCGTCAGCACGGCGTCCAGCGATGAGAGCGCCTGATCCAACGCTGCGGAGTCGGCGCTCCACTTGCTGCGAGCTTGGCCCAGCTGACCTTCGACCAAGTCGATGCGCTCCTTGGCCTCCGTCAGATCGGCGCGGGTCGCCGCCAAATCTGCCTCGAGTTGAGCAATACGGCCCTCGCGGTCCTGGATGGTTCGGCGAGCTCCATCGCGCTCCTCGATGCGCTTGGCCAAATCGATCTCGAGCGAGCTGATGCGGGCATCCCGGGCCGACTCGGCCGCCGCCCGCTCTTCTGCTGCGGCTGCCGCTTGCCCCTGGTGGCGCGCTTCGAGGTCGGAGAGGGCGCTCTCCTTGTCCGCACGCAAGGCTGCTTCGCGAGCGGCCAGTGCGTCGGCAGCCTCCTTGGCAGCTTCGGACAGCGCCTGATCGTGCTCGGCGCGCAGCTTGCGCATCGACTCTTCGTTCGCGCGGTGCAGGGCCGCCATCTTGGAGTCGTGCTCTCCGCGCAACTCCTTTTCCCGCGCGAGGACGGCCAGCTCCTGACTCTGCCGTGCGTCCGCCGCAGCAGCGCTGAGCGCCGCCTCCTGCGCTACGGCGCCTTCTTCACGCGTCGCGGCAATCGCCTGCTGTACGGCCCTGGCCTCGGCCTGTTGCGCGGCCAGCGCTGCGTCGGCCAACTGCTGCCGGTGATCCTCGCGCAATGCCGCCTCTTGGGCATCACGCATGGCCACGGTGTTCTCGTGATCCTGGCGGGCGGTGCGAAGATCTGCGCTCGTCTTCTGCAGATCGGCGTCGAGCCGTTCGGATTTGTTCTTGAAATCGTCGGCCCGCTGCAGCGCCTGGGCCTTGTCCTGCGTCAGCACTTCCTTGACGCGTTCGAGCTCCGTCTTGGTGCGCTCGAGGGCCCGAATCTGATCGGTGAGATCCGCCTTCGCGCGCTCGCTGGCGATGTTGGCATCGGCGAGCTTGACGACCTCGCGCTCCTTCGAGACGAGCTTGTCCTCGATCTCGATGATGTCCTTGTCCTTCTTGTTCAGCTGCTCGCGCAGATCCAAGAACTCGCGCGCACTCCCGCCGCCTTCGTTCTTCTCGAGCTTGCGCTTGAGCTCGTCATTTTCGCTCTGCAAGAGCTCGAGCTCGGCGTTCTTGCGCCGGAGGCCATCCTCTCGCTTCTGCTCCTCGGCCGCGGCCGCAGTCTCGGCCGCGCTGGCCGCCTGCATGAGCTCGTCGATGCGACCCTTCGCAGCCGAAAGCTCCGACTCCAGGTGCCGGTACTCGGCGGCTTCTCGCACGTTCGTGACGGGGGCTGGCGGCGGTGGCGCCATCGACTCCGGCACCAGCGATTCGGGCGGAATCGACTCCGGCGGAACCGACGGCACCTTGGGCGGACCGGCGACCTCGAGCTTGCCATCGGGTTCCAGCTCGAGCTTGCCCAGCTCTGCGGCAGTCGCCTTGACCGGCGGCTTGGCCATGAGATTGCCGAATGCCGCATCGGTGTCGGCATCCTCGACCTCGTCGTCGATGGCGACTTCTTCCAGGTCGTCGTCGATCGTTTCGGTCTTGGTGAGCGGGAGCAGCGGCTGCACCTTCGAGACGAGATCGTCGACGGTGAGCGGCTTGTGAAGATACTCCTCGGCGCGCGTGCGCAGACGCTTGTGTTGCTCGAAGGTATCGTCGGTGGCTTCGCTGCTCATGAGCACGAGCGGCACCGCTTTGAGCTTGGAGTTCCGCTTGAGCTTGTTGCAGACGGAAAAGCCGTTCATGCGCGGAAGCTCGATGGATAGGAGAATCAGATCCGGTGGCTCGCGTTCGGCCAGAGCAATGCCGGCTTCACCATCGTCCACGACCTTGCTGTCGCAGCCGTACTGGGCAAGGCCAGCGGTCACCAGCTCGGCAAACGCGGAGTCGCTCTCGAACACGAGGACTTTTGGCATGGTCGCTAGAGTCCATGTTAGGACAGGCGACCGAGTCTGGCCTACTCCATGGTGCGGGGGCGATCGCACTTAATGGTGCAACGCGGAAAGGACTTAGCGAAGTCCGAGCGCTCAGTCGCTCTTCGGGCGTGTCTCGGACAGCCCGCGCCGCGCCTTCTCCACGTGGCCGCCGAGGCCGAATCGTCCGGCGAGCACGGCGAGCACGCTCCGCCATCCGACATGTCGCAGACGTAAGCCGACGAGCAGATGGTAGACCACGTCCGCCGCCTCGCTGGCGACGCGCTCGTCCGACTCCTGGCTGATGGCCTGGGAAAACTCGCCGGCTTCTTCGACCATCTTGGCGGCGATGCGCTCCGCCCCGCCATCCAAGAGCGAGCGGGTGTAGCTCTTGTCGCCCGTGCTCGTGCGCCGCGCTTCGAGCGCTGCCTCGAGCCGATCCATGAAGGGCTGGGCGAGCTCAGTCTGGGCGAGCTCAGCGCCGGGCCGCTCCAGGGGAGTGAAGAAGCAGTTCTGCTGCCCGGTGTGACAAGAAGGCCCGACCGGATCCACCGAGACCAAGAGCGTGTCTCGATCGCAGTCGGCCGAGATGTCGCTCACCAAAAGGACGTGACCGCTCTCTTCGCCCTTCTGCCACAGGCGTTGACGTGAACGACTGAAGAAGGTGGCCCGCCCGCTCTCGAGCGTGCGCAGGATCGCCTCCTCGTTCATCCAGGCGACCATGCGCACTTCGCCGGTCAGGCGGTCCTGAACGACCGCCGTGATCAAGCCGTGCTCGTCGAATTTCAGCTCGCTGGTCGGGACCGCCATGGGGTCCAAGACATACCAGAGTCTCAGTCGATGGCGACGTTCTTGGTGACGGTCACGTGGCTGCCAGAGAAGGCCGGAATGCTCGCGCCCCGGAAACGACTGGCGATGCAGCCGCCCGTCTTGGTGCCTGCGTAGAGTCGACCGGTGACGGTGGCAGCGGTCACACGCCCAGACGGCGCGAAGGTGATGATGACGCGGGCCAGCCCGGTCGGATCACCCGGCTGGCGACAGGACTGGGCATCGGCCGTCGCGTGCTGCAGCGCCACTAGGGCCGCATCCTTGGAGAACTCGGCTAGCTCGGGCGTGGCTAGCTCGGGCGTGGGTAGCTCCGACGACGACGTGTCGTCCGTGGCTTCGCCTTCGGCGGCTGACGTGTCCTCCGCGACGACGGCCGCCTCGTCGGCTGACTTGGGCGCACCAGCTTCGGCTCGATCGACGGCAAGAACGGCACGTGTCGGAGCTTCGATGACGGGAAGCGGCGCCGGCTGCTGTGCAGGCTCGATCGGCTGCGCGGCAAGAACGGCTGGTTCTACCGTGGCGGGAGCGACGGCCGGGGCACCGATTCGAGCCGCCGGAGCCTGCTCGGGCGCCTTCGATCGGCCAAGCCGAGCACTGGCGAGCCCCGTGGCAAGGAGCGCGGCGATAACCAGCGGAGCCCAGGTGCGCACGCGCGAGCGCTTGACGGGAGGAGCCTCGTCGGCGCGATTGACCAAGCGACCATCCATTGTGAGCCGCACACCTTGAAAGGGCACGACCGGCGTGAGCGAACCCATGTCGTCGAACGGGCTCGACGGCAACATCACGGGCGGGACACTGGTCCGATCGAGAGACGGACGCGGCGGGGCAGGAACGGGATGCAGCGAGGCGCGCTGGGGAAGCGGCGGCGGGCCGGGGATCCTCGGCTCGGGACCCTGCGACTCCACGGGAGCAGGGATCAGACTGAGGTGCGGGTCGCGCGTCGAAGGAGCCTCATCGAGCTCGAGCTCGGCCTCGTAGATGCGCCGTGCGCCGAAGAGCAGCAGATTCTCCTGACGCGCGTCGAGGCGGATCTTCTCGCGGCAGCCGCGACAAGGAATGCGACCGACCTTGCCTCGGACCTTGCCGAGCAGCCGCTCGGGCAGCACGAAGAAGGTTCCACAGCGGGTGCACTGAATCGTCATCGTCGTCGCGTTCATGTCTTCTGCTCCATGCACCGGGGGTGTCCCCGGGGTAGCGCGATGTCCCCCATCGCTTTACCAATGCCTACACTGGGCAGCTAAGCTCCATCCGCGCAATTCCGCAATCAGAAAAATTTTCCATATTGGTTTCAACAGGTCCGGGCCCCTTCCACGACCTCGAGGGCCCCTTGCAGCGGAGAATCCGCTCGGCCCGCGCAGCTTTGGGGCCACCCCTGCTAAACACTCGGGCGGTGCTCGTTGTCGACCTGCCGAACTGGTTCTGGCTCGCACTCGGCGGAGCGGTGGGCCTCTGCATTGGCAGCTTCCTGAACGTCGTCATCTACCGACTGCCGAGGGGAATGAGTCTCTCGCATCCCCCGTCCACCTGCCCTGGATGTGGAGCCCGAATTCCGGCGTACCTGAATGTTCCGCTGCTCGGCTATGCACTTCTCGGCGGCCGCGCGCGGTGCTGCAAGATGAGGATGAGCCCGCGCTACCCGCTCGTGGAGCTCCTGGGAGGACTGCTCGGTGCCGCCGTCGTGCTCACGCGCGTCCTGCCGGATCCGTCTTTGCCATTACACATCGGCTTTGCGCATTTTGCCCTCTACCTCGCGCTGTGCGCCGGACTCCTCGCCGCCGCCGCGATCGATCTGGAGCACATGATCTTGCCCGACTCGATCACCCTCGGCGGCGCGGTGATGGGCGTCCTGAGCGCAGGCATCAGACCCGAGGTGACCTACCTCAGCTCGACGCTCGCCGCGGCGGCCGGCTTTCTCGCGGTGTGGTTCCCCTTCATCTGGCTGTACGAGAAGTGGCGTGGCTATCCAGGCATGGGCCTCGGCGACGCCAAGCTGCTGGCCTTGGCCGGCGCATGGTTCGGTGGGTCCGGCGTGGTGTTCGTCCTGTTTGCCGGCGCGACTCAGGGCACGCTGTTTGCCCTCGCTACGCTGCTCAGCGGGCGGCAATTTCAGGAGCCGGCGAGCGTGCAGGACGAACGTCGGCAGTTCCTGGCAGAGCTCGAGGCGGCCGAAGGTGAAGAACGGGTCGAGCTCGAACGCTTGCTCGAGCTCGATCCGGTGCTTCGTGAGCCGGACGGCACGACGCTCGGTGCGCGGATTCCCTTCGGTCCGTTCCTTGCGCTCGCCTTGGTCGAGCTCGCCCTGTTCTACGAACCCATCAGCGGAGCTGCCGAGGCATGGCTACTACTGCCGTAAGGCTCGCGCTCCTCGGCGCAGCGCTGGCGAGCAGCGCCTGTGGCGGTGGTACTCCGCTCGTCAGCGCAGGACCCCACCCAGCCGACGGTCCGCCACCCGTGGTCGTGCACGATCCACCGCCGCCGACGAAGGTGGAGATCGTGCCACTGCGCCGGAACCAAGAATGCTTTTGGAAGGGGGGCTACTGGACTCCGCGCGCTGGCAGCTGGCGCTGGGTGAAGGGGACCTGGGTCCTGCCTGCGCCGGGCTGCACCTTGGCGCCGGCCGTAACGCATTTCGAGGCCGTGGAGGGCAGCACCGTCCTCGTCCACCGTGCGGAGCTCTGGTACAGGACGGACGGCGCAGAGGCCTGCGAAGCGCCGAAAGACTGCTCGGACCTCTGACCCTCGATGCCTTTGTCGAACACGGCAACCGACCCCCCGGACGAATGGACCATCTCGAGGGTCCTGCGCTTCGCGACCGAAGACTTTCAGAAGCGGCGGCCAGCCAGCCCGCGTCTCGACGCCGAGCTGCTGCTGGGTGAGGTGCTGGGTCTCGATCGGGTCCAGCTGCTCGTGCAGTCGACGCGCGTTCTCACCTCGAGTGAGCTCAGCCGCTATCGCGAATCGATTCAGCGCCGCCGCAGCGGCGAGCCGGTGGCCTACATCCTCGGGCGGCGTGAGTTCTTCGGTCGGAGCTTCGCCGTCGATCGCCGCGTGCTCGTGCCGCGCCCGGAGACGGAGATCCTCGTAGAGGTCGCGTTACGCCGAACGCAGCATCGGCACTTGTCGGGACGCGCCGTGGATATGTGCACCGGTAGTGGCTGCGTGGCGATCAGCTTCGCCCTGGCTCGCCGCACCTGGCAGGTCACCGCGACCGATGTCAGCGAAGACGCCCTCGCGCTCGCCCAACGCAACGCCACCGCGCTCGGCGCCGTCTGGGGCGTGGACTTTCGCGCGGGTGACCTCTACGCCGCGTTGCCGAGCGCGAGCCGCTTCGAGCTCATCGTGAGTAACCCCCCGTACATCCCGAGTGCCGAGCTCTCGAGTCTCATGGCCGACGTGCGTGACTTCGAGCCGGCGCTGGCGCTCGACGGCGGTGCGGACGGTCTCAGCTTTTATCGGCGCCTCGCCGAGCGCGCGGACAAGCACCTCGTGCCCGGAGGCGTCCTGGCCGTCGAGGTCGGGGCCGGACAGGCCGGCGCGGTCGCGGAACTGTTCGCTCGGGCTGGCCTGGTCGACGGTGACGTCGATCGAGACTTCGCCGGGCATGAGCGGGTCGTCAGTGCGCGCCGCGGCGCTGGCACCCGCTCGTAGGGTTTCGCCCCGGCCTTCGTCTCGGCGGAAAACTAGGCCGTTCGTCGAGGCGTGTGGCAGGCGAGAGACCATGGCCCCCAAGCCCGCACCAAGGCGCCGCAGGATCCCGGCCGCGAGCCTGGCCCTCGTCCTCTGCTGCGGCTGTGACAAGGGACCCACCTTGTCGGGCACCGCGCCCAGCGAAGGGGAGCCGCTGGAAACTCCGGAGCTCGGGCTGCCCGACCCCAAGCTCCTCTTGGGTGCCCTGCACGACGAGGTGCCGATCTACGCAGCCGCCAGTCAAAAGGCCCCCGTGCTCGGCTACTTGCACGCTGGTGCCCAGGTCGCGCGGAGCAACCGGTCCCACGAAAACGAACAGTGCGTGGCGGGGTGGTATGCGGTCGCCCCGCGCGGCTACGTCTGCACCGAAGGGGCGGCGACCACGAATCTGTCGCACCCGACGCTCCTCGCCATGGCGCTCGGACCTCGCCTGGATCAGGCGCTGCCGTACGTGTACGCCCGGACGAGCAAGGTAACCGCCGTCTACAAGCGCAGCTTGAACAAGGGCGTCGAGCTCAGCGGGCGGCTGGCCAAGAGCACCGTGATGGCCATCGTCGGCTCGTGGACGGCGCCCGACGAGTCCCTCGAACCCCAACGCCTCGGCCTGCGCATGGATGGACAGTTCGTCCGCGCCGACGACCTGGAGGCGGCCCAAGGTAGCTCCTTCCGCGGCCTTTCGCTCCGCGCCGAGGAAGGGTTGCCGCTCGGCTTCGTGGTCCGGCGCGGCGTCCGCGTTTTCTCGCTAGGCAAGGATGGGGCCGCCGAGGGGCCCGAAAAGGCGGAGGAGCTGCCCTACCACGCCGTCATGCGTCTCTCCGGACGTTTTCGCACAGTCGCGGACGAGCGCTTCTACGAACGGATCGACGGCAGCTGGGTGCGGCACAAGGACATCACCTTGGTCCAGGCCCGCAGCGAGCTGCCCGAGTTCGCGACGGATAGCCAGAAGTGGGTCGACATCAGCGTGATCACGGGCACCCTGCTCGCGTACGAAGGCAAGCAGCCGGTCTTCGCGACGCTGGTGAGCGTTGGTCGAGATCGCCTCGGTGATCCGGAGACGACGGCGTCGACCGCCCGTGGGACCTTCCGCGTGATCGAAAAGCACATCACGAGGCGGCGCAGTCAGAGCGACGACGTCGCCCTACAGGATGCACCCTGGGCGATGAAACTCGAAAGCGGCCAATGGCTCACGGCATCACCGCGCCACGATCGCTTTGGCATCGAACACACGGACGGCGACATCGAGGTGTCGCCCAGCGACGGTGCTCATCTATTTCGGTGGGCCTCGCCCGGCGTCCCTCTCGGCTGGCATGGCATGCTGGTCGAGGCGGCGAGCGAGACCCTGATCGTGAACATACGTAAGTGAGGCGACATCCTCGTCTTGCAGCCAAAGTCAGCCGCGGACGCCACCGTCTCAGCGGCGCCCTCCGCGGCGGGGCGCCGGCAAGAGTGCACTCAGATGTACGGGATGTCTTCCCAGTTGACCATGAACTGACGGTAGTCGCAGGTCAGTTCTTCACCGGGAGCGATATCCCGAAGCGCAGTACCCACTCCGGGTACGGAGAAGTCGACGTTCGGCTGTCGTGAGTGATTCATGTACTTGCCCATGGTTGCCTCGTAATAGAACGGGCCGCCAGCCTCGGGCTCGTACATGTGCCACTCGATCTCTTCCTTCACACTTGCCGGAAGGCGATCGAACTCGGCCGGCGTGAACTTGATGTCGAGCTTCTCGTGGAATGCCCAAATGGAAACGCCACGAGTGACTGCTTCGCGAGAAAATACTCCGAAGCCATGAATGGGACTCTTCTCTAGGTACGTTCGAACCAGAAGCACGTCTTCTCCAGTGCCGCCCCGGCCATCGGGGTCAGGCCCTTCGGAGGTTACGCCTCGATCGGAGCGATGGAAGGGTGCAATCGCTCGGACACCCCCACTCCCGCGGGCCGCCCCCCGCGGGGCGACACGGACGGGCCGTCCGGTGTAGGCTGCGCCCGTGCCGAGAGTCCTCTTCCTGTGCGCTCTGCTCGCAGCGGCGGGATTTGCCGGCTATTTCTTGGGAAAAAGGGAGCCCGAGCCTCAGCCCGAGGCGCCCGTGACGGAGGTCCGAAAGACGCCGGTCGTCATCACAGCGCTCCGCGACGTCGCCCGCCTGGAAGGCGCCGTCTTTCACGTCGAGCGCGTGGTCGACTTGCAAGAGAAGCAGTCCAAGCTGGCAGGTCTCATCCAGGCCAAGGACGCCATCTTGCTCGTCGCGGCCGGGGACGTCACCGCTGGCGTCGACCTCGCTGGTTTGGTCGAGGCCGACGTCCGAGCCGACGGGGCCAAGGTGACCATCACGCTGCCGCGAGCCCAGGTGTTTTCCCAGCGCCTGGACAGCGAACGCACCTACGTCCATTCCCGGACCACGGACGTGCTGGCGACCAGGCGCGAGAACCTGGAGACCCGGGCGAGGCAGGAGGCGGAGCGCAGCCTCGCGGCGGCCGCCGTCGAGGGCGGCATCCTGACGCGGGCCGAGAAGAGCGTCGCCTTGTCGGTCGGTGCCCTCGTCCGCTCCCTCGGTTTTGCCGAAGTGGACGTCCGTTTCCGCGGCGAATCCAACGGCGCGCCGAGCCTCGAGCCCGCGCGCTAGAGCCTGCTCGCTAGCGGGCCAGTTTTTCCGGTGTTTCAGAGCGCATCCGGAGTCACGAGCGCGCTTTGATCGGGGCCTTGCGTAGTCGCCCCCAGGCGATGAAGACCGCCATGGCCCCGAGCGTAGCGGTGACGGCGACGCCCACCGTCTCCCCGCGCCAGAGGTGAAAGCCCGCCGCCAGGAGCATGACGAGCGCCAGGCCCAAGGCGGCCAGCGGGGTCAAGCCGGGGCGGACCCCGGTGAAGGACGGCAGGACCAAACCGAGCGCACCCAGGAACTCGACCCCCCCGATGAAGCGCACGAGCGGCACCGGCAGCGCAACGATCCAAGGCAGGTCCAGCACCAGCTCGGCAATGGGGTCAGTGGCCTTGCCGAGGCCAGCCGTCCCGAAGGCGCAGGCGAGGAGGAACTGCGCGACCCAGAGGGCGGTGTGGAGCCCCCCTCGCGGCGAGTCCTGGGCCGTGGCGGAGGGAGCGGCGCTAGCCATGACTCACCTCTAGCAGGGCCGCGCACGGAGCACCCTGCCAAAAGATACCGGTGAGCGGCGAGCCGTTTGCCAGCGCGGCTCGCCCGTGGTGGCCTCGCTGCCCATGAGCCAGGCCCGCGTGCGCACTCCCGCGATCCTCGCGCTCCTCTTGTTCCTCCTCCCGGCTCCGACTGCTCTGGCCGCGCCGGAGACGGCTCTGGTGTGGGACCTGGTGACGGTCGGCCCCGACACGGACCTGTTCTCCCTGTGGGGCCACAGCGCGCTCTGCGTCTCGAGCGGGGAGTTCGAGCAGGGCTCCTGCTTCGACTTCGGTGTCCCGCGCGAGGACGACCCCGTTCGACGCTCGCTCGGCACCCTCGCGGGAGCGCGCCTGTTCGGCGTCGTGAAGCTGCCGACGCGCGTCGAGCTGGCCGTCCATCAGTTCCGCGACACCGTCCGGCAGCGCCTCGACATCCCCCCGGAGCGCGGCCGGGCCCTTCTGGCGGACCTCGAAGCGTTGGTGGAACAGCGCGCCTCCTACGCCTACCAGCCCTTTTTTCGGAACTGCACGACGGAGCTCCGAGATCGCTTGGACCAGGCCCTCGCCGGTCGGCTCCGCGCCGGCGCCGACCAGCCGGACGGCGTACCCCTCCGAACGCTGGCGGAAGCCGGTCTGACCGGTCGGGTGGTGCCTCTGTCGCTCCTCGCCCTGGCCGGAGGAGCCGCGCTGGATCGGGCCTCGACCGCGTGGCAACGGATGGGGCTCCCAAGGGGTCTGATGCAGGCGGTCACACAGCGCCTGTCCGCGCCCCCGATCCGTCTATTTTCCCGCGCCGATACGCCGCCCCCCACGAGCCCCGCGGCGGGCCGAATCGTGCTCGTGCTCGTCAGCGCGCTGGGCTGTTTCTGCGGGTGGCTGCTCGTCCGCCGCCGACCGGCGCGTGCGCGCCTGGTGGCGCTCGGCCTCGGTGTGGGCTTAGCCCTGACGTCCCTAGCACCATGGGCTGGAGCGCTCTCGACGTTGCCGTGCCTAAAGGACAATTGGATGCTCGTCGCCCTCGTGCCCACCGATGGCCTGCTCTGCCTCCGGCCGGGGCATTGGCTGAAGCGCTACGCCTGGCTGCGACTGCTCGGTCTCGGCGCGCTCGGTGCCGCTGCGCTCTTGGGCCTCGTGGTGCAGTCCCCGTGGATTGGCCTCTGGCTGGCTGGACTGCCACTCGGACTCTGGCTTTGGATCCAGCGTCGACCCGCCCGGTGACGCCTCAGCCGATGCCGAGCTTCTTCACCTCGGCTTGATGCTCACGGAAGGAGAAACCAGTCACCCCCGGGTGCAGGACCACGGCCGTGCGCTCGGTCAGGGCATCGAGCCATGAAACCAGCGCCGAGCCCTGGCGCAACTCGTCCAGAAGATGCGAGCCGAAGACCAAGAGCGCGTCGGGCGCCGTCTCCTCGAACACGGAGCGGAGCGCCTGCCGCGTGATGTCCCAATCTTCATCGGTCATCTGCGGCCGTTTTCGCGTGCCTCCGCTCGGCGGCGCGGGGTTGGTGAAGGCCACCGACCGCCAGAAGGTTTCGCAGTCGGCCCTGGACGCAGGCCGACCGAGCACCAATCGGGCGACGTCGGTGAACTCCCGGTGCGGCATGGTGCCGTCGATGTATTTCTGGGTCAGGCCGCAATCCAGACCGCGACCCACGCGAGCCACGTCACCACTCTGCTCCGGTTCCTTGTCGGCGAGCACCAGGAGGTGCACCCCGGAAAGGCCTGACGGGCGGTAGCTCGGTCCTACCCAGAGCGGCAGTCCCAAGGGATGTTCGGGCGGCACAGCGGCAAGGCTACTAGAGGATCAGCCGGCTCAGGAGGGGACGCCCGATTCGGGCTCGGCACACGTCATTCCGCCGGGCATTGCTTTCCGCCCTTGCACATGCCCTGCCAAAGCGCGAAGCGTTCGCTGATGAAGTCGACGAACGCACGTGTCTTGGCCGGCAAGAACGTGCGCGACGGGTAGACCACGTAGAGCATCTCTCGGACGTGCTCGTAGTCAGCCAAGACTCGAACCAGGCGGCCGCCGTGCACGTCGGGACCGACCAGCAAATCGGGCAAGAGCGAGATCCCGGCGCCAGCCAGCGTACTGAGCTTCAAATAGCCGAAATCCTGGATGGCGACGCGACCCCGCACGATCACTTCGTGCGTTCCCCCCTGGTGCTGGAACGACCACCTCCGCTCCGGGGTTCGCCCGAAGACCAGGCAATCGTGCTCGGCCAGCTCCTGCAGACGCTTGGGAGTGCCTCGCGTCTCCAGGTATTTGGGGCTCGCGTAGAGCGACATCGTGCCGGTCCCGATGGCTTTGGCGATGACCGACCCATCGAGGTGATGCCCCGCACGGATGGCCACGTCGAATCCTTCCCCGACCAAATCCACGCGACGTCCACTCAGGTCGAGCACGACCTCCACCTCGGGATACTTTTGCGTGAACTCCGGCAATGCGCGGGGCAGAAGCACGATGCCGATGTCGGGCGGTGCGCTGATCCGCAAGATGCCGCGCGGGGTGTTCTGCGCGTCGAGCACGGCCGCTTCGGCTTCGCCGAGCTCCGAGACGATGCGGTGCACGCGTTCGTAGTAAGCGGCGCCCACGTCCGTCAGATTCAAGCTGCGCGTCGTGCGCTGCAGGAGACGCGCGCCCAGGCGCGCTTCGAGATCGGTGATCTTTCGACTGAGCGTGGACTTGGGCAGGCCGAGCGCTCGCGCGGCACCCGTGAAGGACCCACGTCGGACGACCTCCACGAAGAGGTGCGCGGCATTCAGATCAGACTGTTCCATCAATGGAACACTGTGTCCCCAGGACTGGGACTAGTCCAACAGGAGGAACGGTCCCACCTTGCTTGCACCCGACGGGACCGTCCCGCCCGGCAGCAAGGGAAGATTCAAATGTCCAATATCGCTCATAAATCTGCAGTGGCTACCCGATTCCTTCTGGGGACGATCTTCTTCGTCTTCGGCCTCAACGGATTCCTCCACTTCATTCCCCAACCCCCCATGCCCGAAGCGGCCGGGGCGTTCCTCGGCGGCCTCGCCAGCACGGGCTACTTCTTCCCGCTCCTGAAGGGCACCGAAGTGCTGGCCAGTATCGCGCTCTTGTCGAATCGCTACGTACCGCTCGCACTGACGGTCCTGGCCCCCATCACCATCAACATCCTGCTCTTCCACCTCGTGCTCGCTCCCGCGCCGGGCCTGCCGCTCGTGATCATCGCGTCGCAGCTGTACCTCGCCTGGACGTACCGCGAGAGCTTCGCGGGCATGCTGCGCGCCAAGGTCGAGCTGCCCGCAGGCGTGCCTGTGGCTAGGCACGTCGAGAGCCACGCTTGAAGCAGATGGCTACCCGCACCCGTGGTCGTTACTTCACGACCACGGGCGGCACCGGCGGGATCTGAAACTCGTCCCAGGCGGGCGTTACGTTGTTGGTGAGCAGCGGGCTCACGCTGGCTGAATCGCCTGTGCCGCTGACGAGATTGCGCTGGTTCCACAAGTAGATCGCCGGCCCGCTCGTGATGCTGCCGTCCGCTTCGCGAATGACGGTGGTCATGTAGAGCTGGGAGGCGGGACTGGTGCGGCCCGAGCCGCGGTCGATGTCGAAGGGCGAGTTTCTGGCCGTGGAGAAGATGAGAAAATAGTACGTGCGCCCCGTTGCCTCGTCGGTCGCGTGCGACGGTGCCCACTTGGCCCACGAGTTGTAGAGCTGGCCCGTCGTGCCCTCGCACCCGGCGTCGTTCGACACGAGCCGCGTCGCCGTTCCACCTTCGGCTGGGACGACGTAGATGTCGCTGTCGGGGCGATAGTAGACGTGGTCGAAGGAGTCCTCGCGGCCTGGATTGGTGGCAAAGGCGGCGAGCTTGTTGAAGGCGAGCAGCTCGTCGTCCGGCGAAAAGTCCGGGTAGTACTCGAAGTCCGAGCTGTCGGCCCCCGCCACCGGCTCGGCCTCGCCCCCCGCCCCATCGTTGAAGGGCACGGTGAAGAGGTCCACCTCACTCGCGCCGCCAATGCGGCCATCCTGCGGCAGATCGGTGGAAGTGTAGACGATGGTCGAGCCGTCGTGACTCCAGTCCGGTAGGACGGGGTAGTTGGTGTCGCCCTCGCGCGCGATGACCTCCCAGCCCGTGCCGCGCATGCCCGCCACCGCTCGCTGCATTCCCTGGTCCGGGTTCTCGTACGCGGTCGGGGTCGCCCGCGAAATGTCGACGGGCACCTCGGCGGTCGACGCCATGTCCATCCACACGAGTTGCGTGGGCTCGTTCGACAGCACCGAGCCGTCGTGAGTGCGCCAGAATTCGTTCTCCCCGAGGATGCGCTCGCTCCACGTGGTCACCATGCGACGCGCGCCCGTCGCCCAGTCGCCGGCCGAGAACGTCGGGCCGCCCAGCCAGGTCATGGACAGCATCGCCGCCCCGGCGCCCGTCAAGTAGTCGGGGGCCTCACCCGCCGTGGCTTCTTCGATGCTGTAGAGGCGAAGGTTCCAGCTCCAGTCGTCCATCGAGGCCACGGCTTTGCCGTCGGGCGTCGACGTGTGGCAGCCGACGCAGGTCGAGCTGCCCTGAGTCGTCGTGTCTTTGCTGCGCAGGTTCGCGTTGTCGCTGATGGCAGTGCCGCCAATATCACCGGGATACATGGCGCGAATCACACCCTCGTCGCCCACCCCAAAGCCATAGAGGGCGTTCGTCTGCTCGCCGGGTTTGGTGCCCGTCGAACCCCAGAAGACCATGCTGCCGCCCGCCGCGACCGGCACGATCTGGAAGGTTCCCGTCGCGGTGCCGCCACCGCTCGTGATCGTGAAGGTGACGTCTTCGTTGTAGACGGAACGTGAAAGGGAAGCCCAAGCCAGGGCAGGCAGGACCACCGGGACCGTGGCGGAATAGATGGTGAGGGGATGCCGCATGCGCGGGGTGGTCAGCACGATCTTGGCCGCCGCGCCCGCGCCCGAAAAGACGAAGCGCGGCCGGGTCCAGGCCGCGGGGAACAGGGTGCCGCTGGCTGGCTCGCTCACGCAAAGCGGCAAGGTGCCGCCGGCGTCGAGCTCGGCCTGCTCGGCAGCACTCACACCATCGACGACGACCCAAGGCGAAGTGGCGTCGAGCGGGTCACTGAAGCCCAAGCAATCGCTCGCGCACTCCGGCACCAGGATCTCACTCGTGCCGAGACCCGTGCCGCCGGTCCCCTCGTCGTCGCCGTCGTCGGGCTGGAGAATGGGCGGGCCGGGCGCCGGACTCGGTCCGATGACCGTCCCGCCGCCGCCGCTGCCGTCGCCCCCACCGCCCGGCACATCCGGCGCAACGCAAGCGGCCAGCGCCGCGGAGGCCAAGCAGACGCTCCCCAGGATCCTCGATGTTCGTTTCATGCAACCGTAGTCCGTCACAAGCAATGCCTCGGAAAAGAAAGCTCAGCCCCTGCGATCTAGCGCAGAGGAGCCCGGCGCGCACGATGGCCGGAAAATCGCCTGCGTTCGTGTCATGATCCCCGGATGCCTCGCGCGCGCAAACAGCCCGGCCACGGTCAGCCGAGTCCAAGAGATCTGATCGCGATGAAACGCGACGGTCAGGAGCACAGCGAAGAAGAAATTCGCGGCTTGATTGGGCAGTTCATGAGCGGGGCATTCACCGACTACCAAATGAGCGCTTGGCTCATGGCCGCGTTTCTACGTGGCCTCTCGGAGCGGGAGACCGTCCACCTCACGCGGGCGATGCTCGGCTCCGGACAGGAGCTCGAGCTCCGGCAAACGCTCTCGCCCTGCATCGACAAGCATTCGACCGGAGGCGTCGGTGACAAGCTGAGCATTCCGCTCGCACCGCTCGTCGCTGCCACGGGTCTCAAGGTCCCGATGATCGCCGGGCGCGGGCTCGGTCACACCGGCGGAACGCTCGACAAACTGGAAAGCATCCCAGGCTACGACGTTCGCCTCAGTGTGAGCCGTTTCCGCCAGATATTGCGCAAGGTCGGGGCGTCCGTCATCGGCCAGACCGACGCGATCGCGCCGGCCGACCGACGCATGTATGCGCTGCGCGACGTCACGGGAACGGTGGAGTCGCGGCCGCTCATCGTGGCCAGCATCTTGAGCAAGAAGCTAGCTGCCGGCCTCGACGGCCTCGTGCTCGACGTGAAGTGTGGACGCGGCGCCTTCATGCCAACGCGGGCCGACGCGCGCGCGCTCGGTCGTGACTTGGTCCGGGTGGCCACGCAGTTGGGAACGCCGACCGTGGCCTTGGTCACGAACATGGATGAACCGCTCGGCACGACGATCGGCAACGCGCTCGAGGTCCGGGAGTCGATCGACATCCTGCGTGGACAGGGGCCGCCGGACTCGACGGAGCTCGTGCTGCGGCTCGGCGAAGAGATGCTGCTCCTCGCGGAAAAAAGAGCGAAGAAGAAGCCGACGCGCGGCGCGCGGACTCGAGCCCGCGCGCGGCTGGAGGAGGCACTGTCGAGCGGACGAGCCCTCGACGTCCTGGCCCGCATGGTGGCGGCCCACGGCGGCGATCCACGGGTGATCGAGAGCCCAGAGCGCCTGCCCCAGGCTCGGCACCGCATCGCTGTACGCGCGACGAAAGCCGGGTTCGTGCAGAGCATCGATGCGCGTGCGCTGGCCGAAGTGGCGCTCGCCTTGGGCGCCGGACGCCGGCGCACGGAGGACGCGATCGACCCGGCCGTCGGCGTCGAGCTGCTCAGGAAGCGGGGCGATCGCGTGACGCGGGGAGAGGAGCTCCTACTCTTGCACGCACGCACGAAGACAGGCCTGCCCCTCGCACAGGCTGGGGCCGCCGTCGTGATCGGCTCCCGAGCTCCGGCACAGCTCCCCTTGATTCACGAACGCATCGCCGACTGAAGGTCGCGCTGCTCGCGCGCCTCTGCCTGCTGTGTGCGCTGAGCCAGGATCGCCTCCAGGAGGTGCTCCGCATCCCGTCCCACGCCGAAAAAGCGCCCGGAACCCCAGCTATGGAGCCAGGGCAAGCCGAGGAAATAGAGCCCCGGCACCTCCGTCACGCCGCGGTCGTGCCGCACGTGGCCCCGCTCGTCCTGGACGGGACAGCGCACCCAAGAAAAGTCGCTGCGAAAGCCGATGCTCCACACGACGGACGTGATGCCGGCCGCCGAGACGTCGAGCTCGAGCGCCGGTTCCGCGGGCCGCCACGGCGCCTCGTACACCTCGCCCGGCGGCGCGTCGATGCCGCGCTTGTCGATGAACTGGTCGATGCTGCGGTTGATGCGCCGGTAGACGTCGTCGGCATCGTCCAGGTTCGCCTCCAGGTCATCGGCGAAACGGGCGACGCCCGCCACCGAATCGCGCAAGGTGCCGTAGAGCCGCATGCCTTGGCGGGCAAAAGCGCGAAGATCGATGTCGTGGCCGCCGTCCCGGCCCGTGACGTAGTGATTCGTCTTGTCGCGCACCTGATCGCGATCGGGGTGCTGGTCGTAGGGGATGTCGTAGTAGCCCATGTCGTCCAGCCAGGCCGTGACGTCGCGTCCCCGATACCGGCGAGCGCAACGCGGCGCACTACCGACGGCCAAATGCACCTGACGACCGGCCAGGTGCAGGTCTTCTGCGATCTGCACGCCGGATTGCCCAGTGCCGACGACGAGCACCGCTCCGTCCGGCAAAGACTGTGGATTCCGGTAGCTCTCCGAGTGCAGGTGCTGGACCCCCTCGGGAAAGCCCGCCGCCGACGGCGGAATGAACGGCACGTGGTAGGCGCCCGTGGCTACGACGACTTGCTCGGCCAAAAGACGGCCTCGCGTGGTCTCGAGCACGAAGCCTCCCTCGCCGCCCGGGCTGAGCGACTCCACGCGGACCCCCTCGTGCACCGGCAGGTCGTACTTCTTCGCGTAGCGCTCGACGTAGTCGACGATCTCGCCCTTGACCATGAAGCCTTCGGGATCTGGCCCATCGTAGGGGTGACCGGGCAGGGTGCATTGCCAGTTCGGCGTCACCAGACAGAAGGTGTCCCAGCGTTTGCTGCGCCACGAATGGGCCACGCGGTCACTCTCGAGGACGACGTGAGCGACACCGACCTCCTTCAAGAAGTAGCTCATGGCGAGGCCAGCCTGACCGCCGCCGACCACGATCACCGGCCAGGCAGGAGGCTTCTCCAAGCGCCGCACATCGGACGGACGACGCGCGTCCCGCGGCTCGTGGCGATCGAAGCCGAGGACCGTCACCGGCCTCACCCGTTCGTCCGCCGACATGGCCAAAATGCGCTGCTGTATGGTGCGCAGCTGGTCCAAAGCCGAGCTGCACTCGTAGCCGTAGCGGGCCATCACTCGCTCGGACGCGAGCTCGAGCGCAGTTCGAGTCCGCCGCGCGAACTCCCCCAGCTCGTAGCTCGCGCCTTCCTCGAGATGGTCGAGAATCACGGTGGATGGTGAATAGCAGCGCTCTTCCTGGCCGCTCGGCCAGCGCACGTAGAAATGAACTTCAGGCATCGCTCTTTCCAAATCCGGTCAGAGGCTCGCGCGCCACGTCCCAATACGTGGCCGTTTCCGCCCCTGCTCGGATCTCCAAACTTCGACTCTCGGTGATCGCGCCGACGACGCGTGCACTGATCCCGCGCTCTTCGAAGCGGGCGCACACCAAGCGGGCGTCCTCCGCTCGTGCGGTCAAGAGGTAGCCATAACTCGGAAAGGCCATCAGCCAGCGGAGCGGATCGGCGTCCTTGGGCGCGATCACTTGGCCCAGGTCGAGCCGTGCCCCGACGCCCGAACTTTCGAGGAGCATGACGAGCGTTCCGCACAGGCCAGCCATGCTGATGTCCTTGCCGGCTCGGACCAGCCCCGCTTCCGCCAACTCGGGCAGAAGCGACAGCGCCCAGCGCAGGGCCTCCGGGGTGGCCGTGGTCGCTGCGTTGAAGTTGCCGCCGTCCCCCCGGTAGCTGCCGCGCAGATCCACCGCCTGAACGATCACTTCGCCGGGCCGAGCGCCATCGCTCGTGATCAGACGACGCGCACGACCGAGCACCGCAGCAGCCAGGAGCGTGTCCCCCGAGCTGCGCGACGTGTGTCCGCCGACGATGGGTACACCGAACATCTGGCTCGCCGCCAACATACCTTCGAGCACGCGCTGTGTGTCACCGCTGCCCAGATAGAGCACGTCGGTAATGGCCCAGGGCCTCCCGCCCATGGCGCACACGTCACTCACGTTGACCATGACGGCGCAAAAGCCAGCGAACCAAGGATCGGCGCGTACGAACGCGCTCTGCATGCCCTCGGCAGCGAACAGGACGTACTCGTCGCCGTGCAACAAGGCCGCGCAATCGTCACCGTTCTTGGAGACGGTGCTCCCCTCGAACCAGGGGCTCGCGCCAGCGTGCGGCAGCGCCTTGGACACCAGCTGGACGTCCCGCTTCAGTGACAGCTCTGGACGCTCCCGGAGTGCGCCCACCAGCGAAAACAGGCTGCCGGGTGCGATGTTCACGCGACCTCGCGTACCGGCGAGCGCAGCGCCGCCGGAGGATAGGCGTCGAGATTCGCCTGCATGAGCACGTGCGGCTTTCCCAGGACCTCCGTCGGCTCGATCTGGGAAAAATGACGCTGCTCGAAGTAGCGCACGTTCCGCTGTTGCACCGTCGCCAGGAAGCGACTGCAGCCGAGTGCGTGCGCCGTCGTCACCGCACACGTGATGAGCGCGCTGCCAATGGCACCGTGGCGCCGATACGATGGATCGACGCCGAGTCGACCGCCGTACCAAACCCGCGGTTCGCTTTCGAAAATGCGCACTACGCCGACCACGCGCTCGGGCATGCCGGCGCTCAGGCTCTCGGCCACGATGGGCAGCGCTCGCTCGTCGTGCACATCGACGTCGCTGCCCTCGAACAGGCCCTGCTCACCCACGAAAACGGCCGTCCGCAGCTGCCAATAGGCCTCGATTTGCCAGGCTTCGCGGGCGACGCAGGCCTCGAACTGCGACGCCAGGCTCGGCCGCAGGGGCTTCCCCCAAGGGTAGACGGGGTCAAGCATGGATCTTCTCCCGACTCGTCGAAGCACGCTCGCGCATGGCCATCGCCCCGGCCTCCCGCGCTCGCAGGGTGGAGCACGCCCCGCAGCGCCCACAGCCCGCCTTGATGTCCTGACTCGACAGCCCCGCCTCGCTCAGCAGGTGAGCCAGCTGGGACAGCAGCGACTCCATGAGCGGGGCGGGCGGCGTGGGCTGGTACTCGAGCGGCGTGCCCTTGATGGGTACGAACGGCACGACGAACGGATAGACACCAAGGCCAATCAAGCGTCGACACATGGTGAGGATCTCCTCCTCCGTGTCGCCGAGGCCGGCCAGAATGTACGTCGAGACCTGTCCCCAACCGAACGTGTCGACCGCGGCTTCGAAGGCCTCCAAATACACGGAGATCGGCACCTCGGCCTTGCCGGGCATGATGCGCGCCCGCACCCGTTCCGTGACCGCCTCGAGGTGGAGGCCCAGCGAGTCGACGCCTGCCTCCCGCAGCCGCTCGAACCAGCTGAAATCGTCCGGAGGCTCACACTGCGCCTGGAGGGGCAGGTCGACGGCCTGCCGGATCGCGGTCGCACAATCCGACAGGACGCGTGCCCCGCGATCGGACGTCGCCGGCGTGCCGGTGGTCATCACCATGTGCCGGACGCCGTCGAGCTCGACCGCTGCCTGGGCCACCTCCGCCAGCTGTGCTGGGGTCTTCTCTGCCACGGTGGCCTTGCGTGCCAGGGAGGCACCGATGGCACAGAACTGACACGAGGTCTCCCGATGACCGTAGCGCGTGCAGGTCTGGAGAACCGTGGTCGCCAGCACGTCGTTCGAGTGAAGCGTGGCGATCTTGAAATAGGGGATGCCGTCCGCGGTCTGTCGCTCGTAGAAGCGCGGCACGGCTGGAAAAGACAGCTCGGTCAGCCACGTTTCGCCCTTGAAGAGCTGGGCTTTGCCGGCAGCGTCGACCTCCGCCGAAAACGGCGAGGAGGCCGAGGCGTGGTTCAAGATGGGCACCATCACCGTATGACCACCGACCTGGACCGCCTTGTGATCCGAGGGACCGGCGCCGCCAGCGCGCGAGAGGCCGGGGCCCTCCTCGAGCATCCAGCGCACGCCGTACGCCTGCAGCTCGGAGGCCAGCTCAGATGGCTCGAAGCTGAGCGGCGAAGGGGGTGTCGCTGTCCTGAGAAGGGGGAGCGCTCGGTGCATGCGGTTCTCCTGACTGTCGAGGCGTTTCGTTCGACCTGAGATGCGGCTTCGTTTGGGCGTCGAGGACCAAGGACAAGAGCTCGGGGCGGCTGTAGTGGCCGACCGAGTCCATCATCCGCTTGCGCTTCTGGATGAGCCGGAAGTCCAGATCCGCCACGACCATGCCTTCGCCTTCGGTGAGCGGCGGCGCCAGGTGCACGCCTTCCGGTGAGACGATGGCCGTGAAACAGCCACCGGTGAGCGCCTTCTCGAGGCCCGTCGTGCCGGCCACCTGCTTGACCTGCTCCGGTGTCAGGTACGACGTCGAGTTGACGACGAAGCAGCCGGATTCGAGCGCATGGTGGCGAATGGTCACCTCCATCTGCTCTCGGAAAATGTCGCCCACGAGCGAGCCCGGGAACATGGCCACGTGGATCTGTTCGTGGTCGGCCATCAGCGCGTAGCGCGCCAACGGATTGTAGTGCTCCCAGCAGGCGAGAGCTCCCACGCGGCCCACCTTGGTGTCGACGGCATGCAAGCCGTCGCCCTGCCCTTGCCCCCAGATCATGCGCTCGTGGTAGGTGGGTGTGATCTTGCGACGATGCAGGACGAGGCCGCCGTCGGCGTCGAAGATGAGCTGCGAGTTGTAGAGCGTGCCGTGATCGCGCTCGTTGATGCCGACCACGACGACGACCCCGTGCTCCCGCGCGGCGCGACCGATGCGCTCGGTGGTCGGACCGGGAACGTCCACGGACTCGGCCATCAAGAGCAGGTGGTCGGCACCGATGGAAACGGGCGGCTTGATGAACGAGAAGTACGGGTAGTAGGGCACCACCGTCTCCGGAAAGACGACCAGCTCCGCGCCGGCGGCGCCGGCGCGGGCCACCCACTCGCACAGGTGCTCGGTCGTGCCTTCTCGGCTGTAGAGGACCGGGCTGAGCTGGACGGCTGCAGCCCGGACTTTGCGCTCGCTTTGCATCTCCACTCCTCAGGCAGCCGAGTCTCAGACGGTCCAGGTGTCCAAAATGAAGGCGTTATCCTTCCGATGGAGAAGGATGAGGTCGAGCACGTCGAGCGGATTGATCGGTACGATCCCTTCGATCAGGGCGCCTTCGCCGTGCCCGTACAGCGCCTGGAGCGCAAACCGGCAGGCGTAGACCTTGCCGCCCTCGCCCATGAAGCGCTTGATCTGGCCGTTGAAGTTCTGATGACCGGGGAACGCCTCGTCCCCGAGCTTGGGGAAGCCGCGCTGCACACCCAGGGTCACGCCCGGCCCGTAGAGCAGGACGGACGTCTCGAAGCCTTTGCGCTTGAGACGAATGGCTTGGAGCAAATTGACCAGACCAATCGAGCCTTCGAACGCCACCGTGTGGAACGTGACCAAGGCCTTCTCGCCTGGACTGGCTTTGACGTCCTCGAAGACTTTCTCTTCGTAGTCGACCAAGAAATCGCCGGCTTTGTTGGGAGGGGTCGTGACTTTCGGCATGAGCTTTCCTTTCGCTGTCGCGGGTAGGGGGCGACGAGAGACAGCCCGCCTATTGCGAGCGTCGTGCCAAGCCCGGGTTCGCAGCGTTTGCAGCGAAACCTCGGCCACCTGATCAGGCCCGGAACAGCGCTGAAACTCACCAAGATTGGTGAGTCGCGATTTGTTGCGATCCCGCTCGCGGACTCCTGCGAGCGGAGGTTTCCGGATCAGCGCGGTCTCGCGATCCCGAGCTGCTTCATCCGGTAGGTCAGCGTGCTCGGGCTGAGGCCCAAGAGCTGCGCGGCGCCGTCCTTGCCGGCGATGCGATAGTGCGTGGCCTCGAGTGCGCGCAGGACGTTCTGCCGCTGAAGCTCCCGCACCGCCCGCTCGGGCAAGACATCCTCCTCGAGCTTGTGGACCGGTGAGCTGTCGGCCGCGCCCCCCTTGCTGGGCAACTCGAGCAGAAGGGCCCCCTCACGAGCCAGGTCGTAGACCAAAGCGCGCTCGATCAGGTTGCCGAGCTCCCTCACATTGCCCGGGAAATCGTAGGCAAGCAGCGTGGCCTCGTCGCTCGGGCTGAGTTCACGCCCGGCGAGCCGCAGGCGTTCGGCGTTGCGTTTCAGCGCCTGCCGAGCCAAGGGCACGATGTCCTCCCGCCGCTGCCGGAGCGGCGGCACATGGATGGGCAGCACGCTGAGCCGATAGTAGAGGTCCCGCCGAAACCGCCCCTGCTCAACCTCGGCCTCCAGATCCCGATTGGTCGCCGCCACGATGCGCACGTCGACCCGCCGGGTGCGGTCGTCGCCGACCGCTTCGAGCGTCCCCTCCTGGAGCACGCGGAGCAGCTTGCCCTGGAGCTCGAGCGGGATTTCCCCCACCTCATCGAGGAAGAGCGTGCCCCCGTCCGCCAACGTAAATCGCCCCTGCCGGTCCCGGGAGGCCCCACTGAAGGCGCCCCGCACATGGCCGAAAAACTCGCTCTCGAAGAGCTCGCGGGGCACGCTGGCGCAGTTGACGCGCACGAGCGGGCCATCCCGCCGCCGGCTCGAATCGTGGACGAGCGCCGCCACGAGCTCCTTGCCGACGCCGCTCTCGCCCGTGATGAGCACCGGCGAATCCGCCTGCGCCACGGCCACAGCCTGCTCCACGACGCGCTTCATGGCCGGGCTTTCCGCGATGACCTCCTGCCGAGTGGCCGAGCGCATCTGCTCGCGCAGGTAGTCGCGCTCCCGTTCGGCGCTCTCTTTGAGCCGGGCAATTTCTTCGAAGGCGCGCGCGTTGGCGATGGCGACGGCCGCGTGGTCGGCAAACACGCGCAGCCAGCCGAGGTCGTCCTTGCTCAAGCGCTTGCGGCTGAAAAAAGCCACGACGCCCAGCACCTCCCCCCGAAAGGAGAGCGGCTGCCCAGCAAAGCTCTCGATCCGCTCCGCCTCCGCCCAGGCCGGCTCGACCAGCCAATCCGCCGGCCCCCGATGCAAGAGCAGCGGCTGATTGGTCGACGCAATTTTGCCGACCTTGCCCCAATGCAGCGGGATCCGAGCGTGCCCGCCGTCCGTCCGGTTCCAGCGCTTGTCCGGATCGACGAGGGACGCCCCGATGCTCGCCTTCAGCTCGAGGAACGCCTCCTCGCCCAGCGGCCGGTTGATGAGCCACACCCGCGCCAGCGCAACGCCCTCCCACATGCCGAGGCCCTGCACCATCTCGGTGAGCACCGAGTCGGGCGACCGCGCAGCCGCCACCGAAAGCGCCAGGGATTGGAGCGCATCCAGCTGCATGCCACTTGAGCGTCTGGCTCTGGCGGCGCTGGACGGTTGCGGGAAGGTTTCGCTGCGGGCCGCGGCAACCGGGTTCAGATGCGCGCCGGCGGGTCCCCAAACTTGTTAGTATACTAACAACTTTTGTC